>Ga0102925_1000340_pt1 | contig 24761 bp, 28 predicted proteins | sample SalPonR1_A_D1_MG_FD_78216 | JGI IMG/M metagenome (GOLD analysis project Ga0102925, IMG submission 78216) | Salt pond soil microbial communities from South San Francisco under conditions of wetland restoration - Salt Pond MetaG R1_A_D1_MG | ecosystem: Environmental > Aquatic > Marine > Intertidal...
CACCGAGATCTTTCTCATAGATGTAGTCATCATTTGCAGAAGCTATATCCGTGTCGACCTCATCCCCATCCTTGCTGAGCTCAACAAGAACCTGATTTCCATCCCTGTCAACTTCTACGATATCAAGGGTGTAGCCTTCGCCAAGTGTAAGTGAACTGCCTGAGAAAACTGAGCGCTTCTCATCCTCATCCAGAATTACTTTGGACAATTGGCCATCTGATATCAAATCAACGCTCTCGCCTCTATCAAAAGCCGTGGATGGATAGCCTGCAAAGTATTTCTCAGCCTGGAAACCAATTACATTGAAGCTATTCCATTCAGAATGTTCGAACTCAACAGCCTGTGGAGTACTGGTATAGACCAATTGATCATCATCAATAGATCTGCTACTGATAGATAGTACTTCAAGATTTTCTGTCTGAATACCTTCATCGATATCATAGTAGAATCCTTCGAAGTTAAGAGGAGTCCAGGTTAACAACTCGGAGCCTTCTGCAACTGTTCCACGAAGCTCATAAGTTCCCGGTTCAGACATATCCACAAATGGTGCGAACCTCAGATCGTCATCGTCTGCAACAATAAGTTTGATCTTGCCCATGATGTCTACAGTCTTGCCCTTGGAAAGTGATACTGAGTCATCATTCTTCATCTGTATCATGGTGTCACCTACAGATGTGACCTCCATCTTTCCGAAAGAATCGCCGTTTTCGACCTGAGTATATTCATCTGATATCTGGAAGATACCTTCAACGAATACAGCATTTGATTCAGTTCCACTGAATATGTTGTCAAAGTGAACTGCAATGAGTACTACATCATCACTGTCTCCCACATCTACCTGATAAATATAATCTTCATTGCCAGAGACAACACCACTGTCCAGTTCATCCCCATCTTTTACGAGCCTGACAAAAACACTGTTACCATTTACGTCCACTTCCACGATCTTAAGCTCATAACCTTCCTCAAGGACCAGGGACGAACCGGAGAAGACGGATTCCTTTTCATCGTCATCGATGAGCACTTTTGCAAGCTGGCCGTCTGACATCATGCTTATGATCTCAACATCATTGATGCTTGTGTTTACAGTATATGCTGCAAAGTACTTCTCAGCCATAAAACCAATGACCTGATATTTACCCCATTCACTATGTTCAAAATCAGTCTCTACAGGACGGGTTTCGTAAACAATATCATCATCACCTATTGACCTGTCAATATCACTTATTGTCAGTGTCTCAGAACTGAGTCCAGATTCAAGGTCATAGAAGAAACCAGAGAAACTCTTTGCATTCCATTCATAATCAGTGGATTGACCTGCATTCTCATCCCATATTCGGTCACCGCTGAAATATGTTTTAGAACGTACATCCCACGTCCAGCTTTTCGATACATTGTCAGTTGAATTTGTAGCTGTTACAGTTACATTATAGTTTCCAACTGAAGCATCTGATTTTGTAAATTCTGCATCTGCGGATGAAGAATTTGTCTGAACAAGTGAACTATCAATGTACCAATTAATATCACATACCTTGTTCACAGTTATGTTGAATATCTGGGGAACATCTACAGTGGTTTCAGGATCTGATGTTGGTTTAGAATCAGTAATACTAAGAGGAATATCAGTAACTGTCCAATCCCATTTCTCCTGATCAGTACCATTTGCATTTTGTGCAAACACCGTAAGATTATGACCACTGCTGTTTTCAGGAACAGAAATAAATGCATATGAGGAAGTTGTAACTGAATTATCAGTTCTCAAAGTAGTACCATTCATAATCCAGGTCAAGTTAACTGGCTGATTTATACTGACTTCAAAAGTCCTTGAATCTCCGGTATTGTCGTTTGGAGTTAGATCAGTAGGATCAACGAGGGTTATAGAGGGAGCTGGAATTGCCGTTACGTCCCAAGTCCATATCTGATCAGCAGTACCATTTACGTTGTTTGCAGTGGCTTTTATAGAATATGAATCAACCGGTGCAGTACTGTTTGTATAACTGGCAGATGTCTGTGACGCATTGGTTTGAACCAATGCTCCATCGATGTACCATTCAATATTTGCTAATTGATTTGTATCTACTGTAAAAGTTTGCTCATCGCCAACTGTTGTACTTGGATTTGGTCCCGGAGAATTGCCATTTATTGCCAAAGATTCATTTACAATCCAATCCCATTTATGACTATCAGTTCCATTTACATTTTCTGCAAATACCGTGACATTATATAGACCTACAGAAGCACTTTTAGAATAAGAATCAAAAATTTGATTTATGGCAGATGATTGTTCAAGCGAACCATCGAAGTACCAAGTTATGTTAGAACTTTCATTCACCGTGATACTAAATTCAAAAGGCAGATCATCTGTAACATTTGTAAACGATGCATCTCCCGGCGTGGGAGTTATCGCAGGTGCAGCATTTGTGGCACCTACAAATAATATGGATAAGATTAATCCGAATAAAATGAATTTATAACTATTTCGCATTGTTAAACTTCCTTAATTATGATTTGATTAAATTGATGTTATTAAAGCATAGTATAATCTGATATAAGCTAATCTTAACTTTACAATTGTAGATAACCTTTTCGATTTATCGACAGGATTGTGTCATCACCGCGTATAATAGTAGTACCAAGCGTTTGATCAACTACATCCCCTATAACAGTTAGACAACATATGTTTTGTACTTTATTAAGCAAATCAGGTGACACAGTGAAAAGCAATTCGAAATCACCACCTGTATACATGGCAAAGTTGAGTAATTCATCCTGGTCATCAGTCACGTGATTCAGAACTTCATACTGAATAGGAAGTGAGGATTCATTTATCTGGAAACCTACAGCATTAAGGTCTGAAAGGTCATGTAGAGATAAAGCCAGACCATCACTTGTATCCATCATGCAGCTTACAGCACGAGATTGTGCAAGTTTTTGCCCTTCTGTAACCCTGGGATAAGGCTCAAAAAGAGTATTGAGTAAAGAAGCAGGAATTTCAATATCATTGAACAGTGCGTGAAGAGCTGCTCCTGCGGAGCCTGCAAAACCGGTTACACAGACCTTATCTCCCACTTGTGCACCCCTTCTTGTCAGCAAATGACGTTTCTTTACTTTTCCAAGAGCTGTACCATTAATAGTTAGCTCGTCATGAGTATCAATATCCCCACCTATCACTGAGGTACCACACTCTTTTGCACAATCGGCCATTCCTTTTGATACCTCTTCAACAAAGGATACATCTGTATCAGGCGAGATGCCCAATGAGGAAAGAAAACCAATTGGCCTTGCACCTGTGGATGCAACATCACTGAAATTCACAGCCGCTGACATCCATCCGATCTGCCATGGAGTCATTTGATCTGGAAAATCTGTTTTTCTGTGCAGCATATCTGTCGTCACCACAAGATATCCTTCGTCTGAGATATCCAGTACGGCACAGTCATCCTCCCCGGGACCTATTACAAGATCAGGATTTGTGCTATTCTTAAACGATCGCGATAGAGCACTAATAAGGGATCTCTCGCCCAATTCCGATACCTTTTGGGATTCTGACATGTATTTCCTGCTTTCACTGCTATGTAGATATAGATTCTCATTTCAAAAAAAGATAAAGGAAGATAGCTACAAAACTAACTTCCAGACTATCTGCGCATTCTACGCCTTACTGCAATGCCTGCCCCACCGAATATCACTAGCAAAATGACCAGTGGAAGAATATATCCCACCATTACTATCAATGCATTGACCATTGAGATAAAGCCATTCACAGATTCTGAAACGGCATCCCTGAGTCCCCATGAGCGAGTAATTGGACGGGGCTCTGTCACATGTACGTTGATAGTGGAGAAATCGATCCTTTCATTGAGATAGTTCAGGCGACCTGTTAGACTATCAATCTCACCGCGTACGCGCTCAAGTTCCTTTTCCACACTGAGCACTTCTTCAACAGTCTCAGTCATATTAAGTATCTCAAAAAGGCGTGTTTCCTGCCTTTCCAGGTTTTCCAGACGAGCAGTAACATCAATGTATTCTTCAGTGACATCCCTACCACTTTCGCTTTTAGAAGTAACCTTTCCAAGATTTCCCAGCTCCTCGATAAATTGAGGATAATCCGACTCAGGCACTCTTACAGTAATATATCCCTGTTTGGCACTATTTGAATCATAGTAACTATCATAAACCGATGAACTGGAAACATACCCATCTGCATCACGGGCGGCTTTGGCGATAGTTTCAACCGTTGCTTGAGCATCATCAACCTCTATGGAGATATCAACAGTGGTTATAGTCTTACGTTCAGTGGAAAGTTCACCGGCACCCCGCGGCGATTCCTCCATGGATCCTTCCATGGCATAATTCCCCCCATCATCAACAGAATCATAGCTAATTGCTTCTTTGTACTGGCTTTGACCAGTTTGATTCTCCACCCCCATACAGCCGGAAGCTATTACTCCAAGCAATATGAGAAATAATACAGATAAATGATATATTTGTTTCATAGTCTCACGTCCATTTTGAACATGCTAAACTATGACACATACATATAAAAGAATTATTTAAACTTCAACTTGATTCGAAGTTAACTTTTTCGTTGCCTTTTTCTTTGCTGCGAATATAAACATTGTCAAGGAATTCATGAGCAGCTTCGGCAAGTTCAAGCATTTCATCACGAGTATAAGGCAGCATAGAATGCATAGTTTCAACTATTGCATTGTCAGGAATCCCTTGCTGAAGAACGTAAGGAACATCCCTGGCCCCAGTTAATTCAAAAATGGAGCGTGATATTTTAGAAACATTATCAATAGTACCTATGAAATCACGGAATACAGTAGTACGCAATTCGAGGTCCACACCTGAATTCAAAGTCAGCTGTATAGACCTAAGGATATTTTCCAGTACATTTTCAGCGTTCAAAGAAAATGAAAAGTCATCACACCCAATGGCTTTCGCATACATACTTACATCATCCAGAGGAGCTTTTACATCAATGAAAAACTTGTCAACCAGTTTTTTCCGGATCATTTCATCCATGACCTGTGGGAAAAAGCCATTTGTATGAATTCCTACAAGCATATCATTATTTTTTGCAAAATCTGCAAGGTGAATGCTGGCATTTCTCTGAACAAGAGGTTCTCCACCTGAAAGAACCGCACTACTGACAAATGGTTTTGACTTTTTGATGGCCTTTTCGATGTCCGAAATACCCACTCTGCCATTTTCAAATAAAAGTTCGTGATTATGGCAATAGGGACACCTAAAAGGACATCCTCTTAAAAAAAGAACAACTGACACTTTTCCGTGCCAGTCTACCGTAGATATAGGAATCGTATTCCCGTAATTTACTTCCATGGGATCATATCATGTCTGCTGAACCATAGCGTAGTCTGTCTGCAAGTTCCTGCTTCTTAGCATTGTTCCAGCCATTTACAGCCTGCACATAGCCAGTAACTCTTGAAACCTGTTCAACATCCTCAGAGCCACAGTTCACACATTTCTCTTTAAGTCCGGACATTATGTGGAAATCATTCAGACAAACAGTCATATCCTTGGTGAAAGCAAAGTAGCCGATCTGAGTATTCTTTGCAATGTTCATTGCAAATTCCTTCAGACCCTTTGCATCAGGAGCTCCTTCACCCATCCATATATGGCAGATGTTACCACCATCGACTATCGGGAAGAAGACATGCTCGATATTGATCCTGTCGATCAGAGATATGTTCGCACCTGGTGGTACGTGAGTACCGTTGGTGTAGTATACAGGGAGATTATGGGTCTTCTTAAGATTTGCAATTGCAAATTCCTTATCGCCCTTTACAACCTCTGAAACAGAATCTGCATATTCCTCATGGAGGAAGTCAGATACTGCAAATCTCTGGCCAGTCGTTTCCGCAGGAGTACGTGCAAGTGCTATTTCCAGACCATGTTTCTGACTAAGCTCATTAGCATACATTTCCATCTCGGTCATTACCCTTATTGCAAATTTGAATGAATCCTTGGATTCATGCATTTCTGCACCAGTGTGATACTGGACCATTTCATTGATACCTATTACACCAATGGTACATACAAGAGCGTCAATATCCACTGCAATTGCACCTTTCTCACCGGTAACAGGGTCCTTTGGCCTTTGTGTAGCAAAAGGCATTCTGTTGTTCTCAATGATACTTTCCATCCAGGTACGTTTTGTTTTAAAGAGGTCTATACACTGATCCATCAGATTCTTCAGATCAGCGAACAGCGCATCATCCTCCCCACTGCTCCTGTATGCTGCCCTTGGACAGTTAAGAGAAACCACCTGCCAGGAGCCCATTGAGAAATGTTGCCCATCCTTGAATACAAGCTTGTCATCAAAACTATCATCTGCATCTGCATTTGCAGAGAATTGGTATGCACAGCATTGATAGCATGATATACCTTCGCCTGCACCTCTGTACTCAGGAAGCTGATTATCGAAATAAGGAGTTCCGAATTTTGCAGCCAGTTCAAATGTCAGGTCATAAAGTTCTTCGTAAGTTGGAAGCTCAGGATGTGCCCTATTAAAGAAATCATCCTCTTCTATGAAATCCGGTTCAATGGAAATCTCCGGTTTTGGGAAATTGAATGGCTTACCCCAGTTATCACCTTCGATCATTACATCCATAAGGGCCTTGAATGACAGGCGAACTTCACGCTCGAATTCACCATAAGTGCGCTTCTGGGTACCATTGGTACCATCATGCACACGGCCTTTGTAAACAGCAGGCTTGTCGACCCAAAGCTTTGGAACACCAGGTGAGAGCTGAACTGAGGAGAACACCACTTGTCCGCCACGCGCAACCATCATCTGAGTCATCTCATAAACGAACATTTGCATGAGCTGTTTTATATCCCCATAATCCTTACCTTCGAAGTATGGTGCAAAGAATGTCAGGAAATTATAGAATCCCTGGCCACCTGCAAAGTTGGTCTGGGCACTTCCAAGAGCCTTAACTGCATGAAGTATAGCAACTTCTGCCTTCATTGCAGGACCAGCAACACTTGCTTTTGCACCAGAGCCATCTGGCATGAGGCCATAGTAGAAGAAATACCTCAGATCCCAATCCTGACAAAATGCACGTGTTCCGAGATATTCAAGATCATGAATATGGATGTCACCATTAAGGTGCAGGTCAGCAAGTTTTGGAGGCAAAAGAAGGAGGTATTGTTCCTTGGATATCTTGTCTGCCTTTTTCTTATGAGATGTCTCTGCATTTTCCTGGAGGTTTGCATTATCGTTTGCTTCAAAGCCACTTCCAAGATCTATTTCGCAGGCATCATAAACAGGAGTACCTATTCTGGTAGAAACATTTCTCCATTCGACATGACCTTTCTCAAGAAGGATCATGTTGACCATTTCTCTTATGAGCGGTCCTGAAAGGAATTTCAGCTCAAGAGCTCTGACACGGCGCTCGACTTCCCTGGCAATTTCGTGAGCTTCATCCTTGCCCATGGCAATCTTTCCATGGAACCTCTCAGCAAGTTTGGTCTCTTTTATCAGTTGATCTATAATGACATTACGATCCCAGTCTACCATATGCCCTGCTGTGGTACGCACCTTTGGCATTATGGCTATTGAATGGCCATCAAGTGTTTTCTGAATAGCATGTGATCTATTTAATGAATTCATTGAATCCCCTTTATCTTCGGTTCTTTGAGTTTGGATCTCTGAGCTAGATTTGGATATTGCTAATTCTGATTCCCTCTTTCCAGCATTATCCCCATATTTAGTAGTACATTCCATCATTTCACCTCTCCCACCTAATAGATCAAAGTATACTGCTCAAAGATTCCAGGTTCACATCAGAACCATTGAACAGATCCTTATGAGTTAAAAAATCATCATTGATCTGAAGAACTGGTGCAGTCATTGTGAATACCCCATTGAATTTTAGCTCTGTCAAGGCCTGCGGAGTGGACATGTCCGATACATTAAAAGGCACACCTTTTGAGTCAAGAAGATTCTTGAGTTGTTCACATTTCGGGCATGTTTTTGTTGTGTATATAGTTATTTCAGCCATGTTACTCTCGTCCCATAAATTATATTGATATAATTGTATATTTACACTAACAGAAGAGAGGACACGCAACATAAATTGAAAAAACGCAATCAATAGACATTGCAAATTATAGAAGACCTCTCGCCATAATGTAAATTATACAAATGGAGTTTTGCTTAATAATGCTTTTTCAGACTGCATTTGATAACATTCACCAAACAATACAAATCAAATATGAAACATAACTGATAATATATTCGATAACATATCTGATATTAGATTTATTTCATACGCAGCACAGAAAAATAACCAATCTCTGCCAAAAGATGTATATTAGGAATTCCATTATAGCAATAGTTCAGTGCAAGAGGTGTAGACAATAAACATGCAATTAGCATCAGGATGCCAACCCATAGATGAAATGCTGGAAGGCGGATTTGAAGCAGGAGTAGTAACCCAGATATTTGGAGAAGCAGGCAGCGGAAAAACAAATATATGCCTCCAGCTGGCAGTTGAATGCGTAAAACAAGGAAAAAAAGCGATATACATAGATACTGAAGCAATCTCACCCCACAGATTCAAGCAAATTGCAGGAGAGAATGCAAAAGAGATCGCGCAGCATATAATTATTTTCGAGCCACATAATTTTGAAGAGCAGTATGCAGCTACAAACGAGATAGAGAAGCTCATATCAGACAAAATTGGCATAATAGTAGTCGATTCTGCAACTGCATTTTACAGATTTGAACTGGATCAGGAAGACTCCAGCATCAGAACAAGGAGAGAACTTTCAAACCAAATAGGCTTTTTACATGGGATCGCACGTAAATATAACATAATTGTTGTCATCACCAATCAAGTATACAGCGATGTGGTTACAGGAAAAATGAAACCCATTGGTGGCAGCGGAATTGAGCATATTTCCAAGACCATCGTGCAATTTGAAAAAACTGGAGAAGGCTCCAGAAGAGCAAAACTCTGGAAACACCGCTCAATCCCTGAAGGCCGCACCTGCGAGTTCACCATAACAAGTGAAGGCGTAAGATAAATAAAAATAATTCAGGCTCTTGCTATTGTTATAAAGCCCGTATGCCCCACTCGCATAGTGGAAGGTCGAGTGCCCCTTTCTGAGAATGATATCTCACGCTCTGAGCATTCTATTGTCCGAACATCATAGAAATTTGCAGCTTCTATGGCATCACGTATTTCTTTGGTCTGCTCGAAAAATGGTGAATAGGTGACCAGAAATCCACCCGGATTTAAAATAGCAGGAACATAAGGAACTACATCATTCGAATCCTGAGTATCAAGAGTTACCACATCAAATTTTTCTCCAATGGATGAGATCTCCTCGACGATATTTCCAAAGCGGACTTCCACGTTATCGAGACCGGCATTTTGTACATTTTTGCGAGCAACAACAGCAAAGTTATCCCGAACTTCATAGCTCAGTACTCTTTTAGCAATAGAACCCAGATACATAGCAAGAATACCGGAACCAGTGCCGGCATCAAGAACAGAGTCCCCTTTGTTCAGACCAGTGTATGCAATGATAAGACCAATATCCTTGGGCATCATTGGTGCACCGGTCCTTTTTGCATGATGGAAGAAATCAGGCATCCTTGGGCGTTGTATTACAAATTCCTGACCCTTATGAGCACTTATATGATCCCCAAGATCCAATTTCAGCAGAAGTGAGAGATCCACCTTTCCAAAATCCGTATGTAATTCATCATCAGACACAGTTACAATAAATTCCCTTAACTTCCCCTTATGGAAAGTTTTAAGCATAACAAGTTCACCAGTTTCCATTTAACACACCTGATCAGCGTTTTTTAGAAGAATATCGACTCAAAGGAATGGTTACTATATCCCGAGGAATCGAATGTTTATTGACCCGAAGATATTCCATGATCGCATCAAACTCCGGCCCATAAGCATTTGCAAGAACCTTCGCATATTCAAGGCCATCCCATGTAAGCACATATTCATAACTCTGCCGGAAGCGACCACCTTTTTCATAGTAGCGCAGATCCTCATCCACAATCCCCATGGCAACCAGTATCTGAATATCCTCAAACACCTTGTCACTGTAAGGAAAACCATACCTTTCATGAAAATTGTAATCAAAAAGATGTACTAACTTTGGCAGTTTATGTAAAGCAACGATACTACGATAGACCCAAGTTATATGCCGTAAACGCGGAATAGAGATATAGTTCACAGTTTCACTTTCAAAAGTACTATGAACTCCGAAAAATAGCAGTATAATTCCTTCTATAGGCAGATATTGCTCAGTACGTATAAAGCGAAGCAGTTTGGGAGAAAGTTCATTTACCGCCTCCTTTAGCTTATCAGATCCTGAACCATCCCCCATTGAAGGGAGCACTGCAGAGTTCACAAAGACTGTAAGGGAGAGTTGGCGCGATATGGCACGTACAAGGCCATTGGCAAGAGCAGATTCATCATAGAAGAATGAATCTTCACCCCCCATTGCAATACGCATACTTTTGGGCACACCGGATGCAACACTCAGATCTATGAGTACATCCCCCAGCTCTTTTGTGAGCAGAGTTTCAAGTTTTTTACTTGCAGCCCCATGACGTGCAATTGTAGAAAGAGCCATACGCGTAGATGGGGAGAGAGTTTTCTGACTTAATCTGGATATTGGAATATAAATATCCCCATTTCGCAGTTCAGACAATAATTGCAAGGACCGTTCAGAAGCATGCTGCCGGATAAAGTTTAGAAGATCACTGTCATTATATTCAGTAAAGAAACGCACAAGCTCCTGTTGAGTATGCTCAAGACCGTATTCAGCTCTGAAGTCCACAAGGGCATCTTCAAGAGCATGAAGCAGCATCACACGAGTAGCCTGGGTTTTAGGATTGTGGATTATTGCAGTATAGTGATGTGCCCTTGAGATCAATAGAGATTCTGCTGCAGTCAGAGCCATATCCTGACCATATCCAGAATCATCTGAGCTTCCCAACACAACACGTCCATCTTCAATAATGAGATGTCCAATTATTTGGTCCACATCTATCAGACCAAATGAAACACCGGTATGATACGAATCACGCAGGAGGAAATCAATACGATCCGCGTCAACATCCCCTGCAATTATTTGAGCAAGATAAGGTTTTTCCAGTGAAAGAAAATCACCTGTCGCAATTTGCGCAATTTCCCTGAAGAAGTCCATTGCTTCAACACCAAACTCTTTTTCCACATAATGTGAAATGTAGTTGTCCTGAGGAAGAAGATCAGAGATTATATGTTTTGAAAAAGCCTCGTGCCTGACGATTTTTCTACCATCAACAACAGGTCGCAGAGAATCATCTCTTTTAAGAATATATTCAACGGCATGTGAAAAAGCGGAGTGACCAACGTCATGCAAAAGTCCGGCTGCCCGGATCTTGCGAATATCCTCCGGTTCAAGACCCAAAGATTTCCCAATAACAGATGCCATGTGCATGGTGCCAATACTGTGCTCAAAGCGCGTATGATTAGCACCGGGATAAACATGATCTACAAGACCCAGTTGCTGTATGTTGCGCAGGCGCTGCACGTGCCTGGTATTTAGTAACATCTGCTCGAACTCATCGAGTATGATAGTCTTGTGTACAGGATCATGAATTATCAAAGGTTTATGCATTTGCGGATACTATGTAGTTTGAGATATATAAAGTTTGGAAAAATGAACTGCTAAAGAAAACAAGATGAAAGATGAAAAGGACAAGAATAACTACCAAACCCCCATGTTTTTATCTAAGTTCATCTTTTAAGTCAATCAGATCAACATGAGAACTATAGACTGGAATGAAGAAAACAAATCTATTGTAATGATAGACCAGACGCTTTTGCCAGTGGAATACAAGGTCATCGAATGCAAAACACTTGGTTCGCTTTGTGAAGCTATCAAATCCTTGCGCGTACGAGGAGCTCCGGCACTTGGAGCGGCAGGTGCATATGGTGTTGCACTTGCGGCAACCCGTAGTAGTGCAGACAACATGGAAGCCCTGGAAAAAGATCTCAAGGCAGCAGCAAAGATCATAGTAGCCACACGACCTACAGCAATTAACCTTGCATGGGGAGTAAACAGAACTATAGCTGCAATGGCTGACGCGTATGATCTTGCGGGGATCAAGGATGTTGTACTCTCAGAAGCGAAGAATATTGCAGACGAAGATGTTGCCACAAATAAGAAGCTGGGAAAATACGGTGCCAAGTTGCTGGACGATGGAGACACTGTCATGACACACTGCAATGCAGGAAAGATGGCATGCGTGGATTGGGGAACGGCACTTGGAGTTATTCGTTCTGCAGTGGAAGCTGGAAAGGAAATAAATGTAGTTTCTTGCGAAACACGTCCACTGAATCAGGGAAGCAGAATCACCACATGGGAACTCATACAGGACAATATCCCGGTAACACTTATCAGCGACTCCATGTCAGGACACGTTATGAGAAAGGGCATGATAGACAAAGTGATAGTTGGCGCAGACAGGATAACCGGAGATTCGGTGTTCAACAAGATCGGAACATACACACATTCCGTACTTGCTATGGAACATGAGATACCATTCTATGTAGCTGCTCCAGTATCCACATTTGATCCGGAAGGATGGGAAGATACCATTACTATCGAGCTTAGGGACGAGAATGAGTTGCGCTTTTTCAAGGATATTCAAATCGCTCCTGACAATGTAAGAGTCTACAATCCGGCCTTTGATGCTACGCCCATGGAAAATGTGACGGCCATTATTACAGAAAAAGGTGTATTTTATCCACCATTCTTAATTGATGAAGTTCTTGCCTGAAGGCACAGTCTTTTAAATCATGAGAGATATGAAGGAAAGAGAATATACCATTAATACATTAATTAAATCATAGCTTTAAAAAATTACATGGTGATCAAATGTCTAATAAAAATACCGGCGATGGCGGCGGCGGACTTATGTCATCCGCAGGGCTTATGCGCTATTACGATGCGGACAAAAAAGCAATTCACATCAGCCCAAAAACTGTTATACTTACAGGCGCAGTAATTGGATTTGCAGTTCTACTACTTAATGCATCTTTTGGATTCTGGCCAATATCCTAAAAAGGCTGAATTCTTTTTTTCTATTTTTAAACACTAAGCAGTGCTAACTTTAAAATGAGAGGAACCTATTTGTTTTTAGGTTCAGAGCGCATTTTCTTGATAGTGCTGGATATCTTTCTGGCAAGCGCTGTTTTTGGAGCATTATTATCAATGAGCATTCTGCCACTTGCCTCCCACCACGATCTAGGATAGCACTTATCAGCCTCAAGCTCAGGATTCAAGCCTAATTCACCAGCCGCAAGGCCCATTTCCTTAAGAGTTGGCTCAATTACCGATGATTTTTTGGAGATGATACGTCCTTTGCTTCGAGCTTTGTTCTTGTCAATATAAACAGGCCATATGACAAGCTTGCCTTTTTCTTTCATCAACATGGGACATACATTGTAATTCATTCAATTTAAATTTGCCCGGAATAAAGGCATTGCAAAGATAAAACTTAAGTAGCCAAAGAACTGCTTAAACTCCATGATAGAAGTTCCAAGAAATATACCGGTCAATCAAGACGTAAAGGACATTATTAGTAAAGCAGAAACTGATTTCAGACTTCGCACCACATGCGGAGGGCCTGTTATCGTCCCTATTACATATTCACCTAAAAAGGAATCAGATATCAAGATATCCATTGGAAATAACACCCTATACGTTTCAAAAGTTCAGGCAAAATACCTGCGCGAGATCAACATGAGAATGCTTGAAGGATACATCCTGAGCATTTCCAGATAAATTATCTTAATAATCCTCATCCAAGGACTCGTTGATCCGCCTCAGAACATCAGCTATCAATAACTGAACATCTGTTGCGTGCTCTTCGGGAACTTCACTACCTTCAGTATCCATTAATTTTTTTATATCCACGACTATTTTGTGGATAATAGCTAGCATTTCTTCCTGGGTTATAAGGCCTGCATAGTATGCATAGAAAAAGGTGGAGCCACTGCGTTGGACTTTTTTCTTAAAGGATGCACGCGCATTAGAAACTTCCTGTCTGGAATAAGCTTCGTCCATGAATGGTGCGATCTCAGGAAGGTGTTCCCCTACCCAGGTCATCTCAGACTGGTTGGAAAGATTCTTAAAATCTGCACAGAGGCGAGCAGTCACCCATTCACGCGCAGTCAAGTGCGTAGTCTCTTTCAAAAAACGAGTCACATCAGAGTAACTCTTATTATCCATTTTCTTAAATTTCTGATATTTATTCATGTAAAACACCCTTGAAAAAATAATCCAATATTTAGTATTGCAGCCAGTGTAATACATAATGCAAATACAAATATTTAAGAATACCTCAATATAAAACACATTTTAATGAAGATACTTATTCCCACTGATGGATCAGTATATTCCAGGAACGCGGCAAAGGTAGCATCCAAAATTGCCCAAAGTCACAGCTACAAAATTATCGTACTCCACGTGGTAGATGACAAAGGCCTTAAGAGAAAAAAATGGCGCAATGAAGGCGCTAATAATATCATCGAGGAAATTTGTGAGCTGTTAGTAGAGAATGGATGTAAGCAGGAATTTATTGAGAAAGTAATAAAGGATGGAAATGCACCTGAAAGCATAGTTGAAGTTGCAAAAGAAATGGAAGTTGACAGAATCGTAATTGGCACACAAGGAAGAAATGGTATCAAAAAAATAGTGGGATCAGTTACTGAAAAAGTGCTTAAGCTATCAGATGCCCTTGTTCTTGTAATTCCACCCAACTACATAGAAGCATAACTCAATATTTACAAAAAATTGAAAATTGGAAGCAGCCAGAAATAACCTTTGCATCACTGTTTTTTCAATGCATTAGTAATTGTAGATTTACCCAGCAGAGCATCTTCCATAGAGAAAACTTCCATATTGAATATTCCCTGGTAATCCTTCAACTCATTAAGTACACTGTAATCAATGATACCTGATCCAGGTGCAAGGTGTTCATCACCATCGTATTGATCAGTCCATACGCCAGCATTATCGTGCACATGCACATGTACTACATAAGGTGCGATCTCTTTTGCAAAACTACGTAGCTTTACCACATCTCCACCACAGGTCAAATTAGCATGGCCAATATCAAAAGTAGCCCCAAGATTATCAGAATTCACAGATTCAACGGCTAATATAAGTTCAGAAGCCACGCAGCAAAGATTACCAGGGTCAGTACCCTCCTTATTCTCAAGCCCCAGCATAACACCATACTCTTCAGCGGTTTTAGCCAGAATTTGAAGATTTGAGATCATACGAGAAAACGATGCCCCATGGTCAGCACCTATTCTCCCCGGATGTAAGACCACGGCTTTTGAACCAAGTTCGCCAGCAAGCTTGATGGATTCATCCATCAACCTAAATTCCCTATCGCCCATATTAGCAGTGTCCACAACTACATCTTTAGGATATGTTGGCACATCAGCAAAATAAGGAGCATGCAATGAAGTATGTAAATCTAAAGTTGATAATTCATCAAGAATGAGTTTAAGAGCATCTTTCTGAAGAACGGAATCCCTGTAAACACCGAGTTTTGGAATATACAATTCCACAGAGGAGATTTCTGAAGCGATTTCTGCCAGAGTGCCGGCAAATGAAGATGCACCGAGTATCATAGTCTAGAGGAGATGACTGGAACATGATAACACTTTTGGTTTTTAGACTAACCAAAAAATTTATTTAAATTAGAACTTACCAGTAACAATGAAAATATACGCACCACACATAGGGCACCTTGAGGGACTTGAGGACCTGCTGGAGAATTCTAAGGACATACACGGAGTATATATGGCCGGCACTCCTGATTATGTCGGGACTGGAAGAACGAACCTGAGCGCTCCGGGACTGGAGGAAATATTTGAACAAACAGAGTACGCCCATGAAAAGGGAGTAAAGATGGAGATCGTGCTCAATAGTTCGTGCATGGGAGGACTACATTTAACCCCGCAGGGATATAACAAGATCAACTGGTACTTTGAACAACTTAACAATATTGGAATTGATTCAGTTACAGTTGCTGAACCATACTTCATAGAAATGCTTGCAAAAGATTTCGATATGGATGTTGTGGTATCAGTTTTATCTTTTGTGGACTCACCCCAGAAAGCTGAGTTTTATGAAGAGCTGGGAGCCGATACGATTGTCATTGATCCGGCAATAAACAGAGATTTCCAAAAGCTTGAGGCTATCAAGGATTCCACATCATGCGACCTGAAATTGCTTGTAAATGAAGGATGTCTCTATCAGTGTCCATTCAGGTATGCACACTTTAATTTCTTCTCACATGCAAATGGACCGGGACCTAAACTAAACATACTTGATGATTATTACTATTACAAATGCCTTTCACTAAGGATCGAGGACCCACAACAATTGATCAAATCCCCATGGATACGCCCGGAAGACCTGAAAGAGTATAAACATATTACTGACACTTTCAAGATCGGAGGACGGACACATTTTGTAAACTGGATATTGAACAATGTTCAGGCCTATAGTAATGAGTCATATGATGGTAACCTGATGGACTTACTTGACTGCCCTAAGGATATAAGGGACCTGTTCTACATACCCAACAAAGAGCTGGAAAGTGCCATTGATCAGTGGAAGCAATGCAGTAAAGTCTGCGTAAAATGTGGATATTGCAAAAGGCTAACAGAGAGAATAGTAAAGGTTTACTCCAATAATGGATCAGGAAAATGCCTTGAAGAATTAAATATGTTCGGAGAATCAATATGACTTTAATAGAAACAGTATCAAAAGGCCGTAGTCAGCTGGAGAATAAACTAAGGAACCTGCTTGCAAAGCCAGTTTTTTTAATAGAGATGGATGTTTTTTCTCTGCCATGTGGATGTAATGGAACCACCATTAATACACGAGGAATACAGCTGGATGACCTTGAAGTATTTGAAGAACGTATGATCAGTGAACTGGAAAATGCCTCATTAGGCCTCGAAATAGAACCATCTTTCCTTTTTGCAAGACTTATACCAGGTACTGCAGAGATAGCATCCCTTAATTCCCGTTTGCTTTGTGAAAGATGTTATGCAGATTTTGCCAAAGGAAGTGGAAAACGCCCACGACCTGACATTTATATACTTAAGTTTAATCGACGAGCGTAATTTGATCAACTTCCTCCAATTTTATTTTTAGTTAAATATATTTATGATTCACCCCGTTATTGTTTTGTGGAGTGGAAATTAGGGAGCTCCGACGGAAATGATTCGAAAGGTTTAATAAGTATTTAATATAATCAATTTCATCTTACGTTAGTCTACGCCATATCAATTATAATTCAGCGATATCCCAAGAGCGATATCAAAGCATTGGCATGATTACCGATAGAAAATAAAAGGAGGAAAATGTATGGAACCGCTCACAGGTATGGGCGTCTTAGCACTAATGGGAGCAGCCGCAACTATTGCTGGTGCTTCTGAGGATCTTGAATCAGATGTAGGATCCCAGAGTAACCCGAACTCTCAAGTGCAATTGGCACCCCAAATGATGTATCCACATAGGATATACAATAAAGCCATATCCGGAGAACCACCATCTAATGCACTTATGTGTGCAATTGGTGGAACTGTAGCAACAGTTCTGTTAGGCATGAATGCGTCAGTCATTCTTGCGCTTACAATCGGATCCCTTGTTGCAGCAATGATACATGGAACATTTTCAGTTTCATCACACTTAGGAAGAATAGCAAGTCAGAATCGTTTCAAGCAACCACTTTATCTCGATATAGTTAAAAGTCACACACCAGTGATCATTGCTTATTCGTTTATCACAACAATATGCATACTTGTTATATCATATCTTATGGTTGTAGTGCTCGGACACCCATTCCCATTGCCACTTCTGGCATTCATATGGGGAATCACTATTGGCGCAGTAGGATCATCAACTGGTGATGTACACTATGGTGCAGAACGTGAATTCCAGAACGTAGAATTTGGATCAGGACTCAACGCTTCAAACTCAGGAAATATTGTGAGAAAGGGAGAATCAGGTGTTAGAAACGGATACGACAACTCATGGTTCTGTGCCAAGTTTGGCGGACCAGTAACAGGAATCGCATTCGGCATGGTCGTGTTCCTCAGCGGATGGATCACAACCGTATTCGATGCATCAAAAAGTGCAGCAATGGGATGGGAATCCGTTCTAGCAGGAGTCATTATTGTAATTATTCTGGCTATATGGAACAGAAAGATTGAAGTTGCAGCCCGTAATGCATATGGTACATACAAAGAAGACCAGGACGCAGAGGTGGCAGCATGATCGATATAGTAGGAGCTTTAATGGATAACATCATCAGTGTGTTACTTATCACACTCGGTGGTGTTCTTATTTCATGGAGTGTTCACTTCGTACCAGTAGGTGGTGCTCCAGCAGCTATGGCACAGGCAACAGGTATTGGAACAGGTACTGTTCAGCTTGCAGCAGGTGCAGGTCTTACAGGACTTATTACAGCAGCTACCATGATGGGAGTTACAGACAGCATTCTCCTTGTTCTCGCATCCGGTGCAATCGGTGCTATGATCATGATATCAGTCACCATGCTCGTAGGACAGTGGTCATATGTATACGGTGTAGGTTGTGTACCTTCATCAGCTAAGGTAAAATACGACCCGATTACAAAAGACAGGCAGGACCTCTACGTATCCCAGGGTACAGAAGGGCACGGCCTTCCAACAGTGTCTTATGTAAGTGGTATTATCGGCGGTGGGCTTGGTGGTATCGGCGGTGCAATGGTCTACTACTACCTTATGATAATAGAGAATAGCTTGCCAGCTACTGAATTAGTTGGTATCGCAAGTATATTTGCAGTGGGTATATTCTTTGTGAATGCAGTAATTCCTTCATACAACATTGGAGGAACCATCGAAGGTTTCCACGACCCTAAATTCAAGAAATTCCCAAAAGCTGTAATATCATCCCTTGCTGCAACATTTTTCTGTGCAATCATGGGTGTAATCGCAATTGGAGGTCTATAAATGTCAGCTGGAGGAAGCGGAGAGGCCGCTGGAGGAATGTCCCACAACACCATCATTGGACTGGGCTTACTTGGCGCACTCATCGGAATATATGCAGCTCATTTCCTTGGATCATACGCATCATTCCTCGGTGGAATTGGTGCCATCGCAAGTATCTTATGGGGCGCAGAATCAGTTAGAAGAGTATCAAGTTATGGACTTGGTACCGGTGTACCATCCATTGGTATGATAGCACTTGGTATGGGTGTTGTAGCAGCAACATTCGGACTCGCCGTTGGTGGCGTTGCCGGACCTGTTATTGCAGTGATATTTGCAGCACTTATCGGTCTTCTGGTAGGTCTTCTTGCAAACACAGTACTCAAAATGGGCATCCCTATCATGGTACAATCCATGGCAGAGATCTCCATCGCAGGAACACTAACCATCATCGGACTTAGTGTCGCAATGGTAGGTTCATTCACATTTGCTGATGTGCTTACCGGTGTAATTGCAACCGGATACATTGCAGTGATATTCATTGCAGGTGGTCTCGCAATTCTTCACCCATTCAATGGAAACCTCGGACCTGATGAGAAACAGGACCGTACACTCACAACAGCTGTAGAGAAAGGTGCTATTACAATGATAATTGCAGGAATCGTAGCTGCCGTTAATGCAGGTGCATCAGGAGCACTAACAATAATCATTGGAGTGGCGATCTGGTACATTGCTTTCAGCAGATTCTACAAGCTCGTAAAGAGAGATTCTTTCAGCGTAGTGGGAACAGGATTGCTTCCTAATGAGGAGGAATTGGCATGAGCATGGTTCACGTAGTACCAGAAGCTAATCTGGTAATGGATCCACTCAGTGGTCTGCTTGCTGAAGAGAGAGAAGACATCATACAGTACAGCATGGATCCAATAATGGCACAGGTCGATGAGTTGGACAAGATTGCTGACGATCTTATGAACTCCCTCGCACCAGATAAAGAATTACTCAACTCATACCCAGGGCGTGCAAACACTGCATTATCTGCAGGTTTCTACGGCAATACATTCTACGGAATAGTTGTTGGTCTTGCAGTTGCAGGAATCATACTTCTGGTCATGGGCGCAATATCCGCGGCAGGGGTGATGTAAAATGGCAGAAAAGAGAGATGCAGCACCAGACTGGCCAAATATCAAAGGCGAATACGACGTAGGAAACATACAGAACTGTGTAGCAGTAATCACATGTGGATCCCATCTTGCTGGTGGCCCAATGCTTGATGCAGGCGCAGCAGTTACTGGCCCATGTAAAACAGAGAACCTAGGTCTTGAGAAGGTTGTAGCACACATCATATCGAACCCAAACATCAGATACCTCATCGTAACAGGTGCTGAAGTAAAAGGTCACATTACCGGACAGGCAATGGTCAGTCTTCATGCAAATGGTATCAAAGATAACAGGATCATCGGTGCAAATGGTGCAATACCTTATATTGAGAACCTGACAGAAGCAGCTATGGAGAGATTCCAGGCACAGGTTGAATGTATCGACTTCATCGATACTGAAGACATGGACGCTATCGTTGCTAAGATCAAAGAGTATGCAGGCAAAGACCCTGGAGCCTTTGATGCAGACCCAATGATCCTTGAAGTCGATGGTGCTGATGAAGAAGCTGAAGAAGTCGGCGGAATCAAGCCAATGGCAGCTGAGCTCGTAACAATTAAGGACAGGATGCTTTCACTCGACAAGGAGATGGTAACCATTGGTAACCTTAACAAGTTCCACTCTGGTGTCCACGCTGGTAAGGTCGAAGGTATCATGATTGGTATGGCAGTAACACTTGCTTTACTTGGATCACTATTGATCGGAGGTTTCTGAAATGGCAGACGAAGAATATGGACAAGGAGTTCCAAAAGTAATTAGTCCACAAATGGGATCTATCGACTCTACAGTTGAAAGCATCAGATACAGAGCACAACTTATTGCAAGAAACCAAAAACTTGATTCTGGTGTGGCTGCAACAGGCATATCAGGGCTTATTGCAGGATTTGTCTTTGCATTGATAATGGTAATCGTACTCCCAATGGCTATTTGGGGGATGATGTAAATGAGCAATGCAAATAATATACCAAGCGTAGTAACAGACTCAGAAGACTTTAATGCAGTAATCGAAAAGCTCGATATGATAGATGAGAAGATCGAGTTTGTAAGCAGTGAAGTTTCACAGCGCATTGGTAAGAAAGTAGGTAGAGATATAGGAATATTATACGGAGCAACAACAGGTATCGTTTTGTTCCTCTTATACATATTATTCCTGAAACCCGCACTTGGAATCTAATAATAAAGAGGTTATTCATATGTTCAAATTTGACAAAAAGCAGGAAGTATTCGATGTTGCCGGCGTAAAATTCGGTGGGCAGCCAGGACAATACCCAACAGTGCTTGTCGGAACAATGTTCTACAACAGACACAAGATCGTGACTGATGAAGACAAAGGACTTTTCGACAAAGCAGAAGCAGACAGGCTTTGGCAGACAATGGTTGACATGAGCGATGTCACAGGCAATCCTATTGTGAACCAGATCGTCGGAGAAACACCAGAAGCGATCAAGAACTACATTGACTGGTTCGTAGAGATTGATGACAAAGCACCATTCCTCATCGACTCATCAGCTGGTGACGTTCGTGCAGCTGCAGCAGCATACGCAACAGAGATCGGTGTCGCAGACAGGGCGATCTACAACTCCATCAACGCAAGTGTCCACGCAGAAGAGATCGAGGCAATCAAGGAAAGTGACATCTCAAGTTCCATTGTACTCGCATTCAACGCAACAGACCCAAGTGTACAGGGAAGGATCGACATCCTTGAAAGCGGTGGAACAGGACAGGACAAGGGAATGCTCGATATCGCAAAAGACTGTGGAATCACAAAGCCTTTAGTAGATGTAGCAGCAACCCCACTCGGAGCTGGATCCGGTGCATCAATCAGAAACGTAATTGCAGTAAAGGGCCACTTCGGCCTTCCTGTTGGTGGTGGATACCACAACATGGCATCTGCATGGGACTGGATGAAGGCATACAAGAAGCAGTACGAGACAAGAGAGGAGAAGCAGGCAATCTACATGCCAACAGATATTGGAACTAACCTTGTAGCACAGATCCTCGGATCCAACTACCTGTTGTTCGGTCCAATAGAGAACACTGACAAAGTATTCCCTGCAGCAGCTATGGTTGACATCATGCTCGGAGAGACCGCAAAAGAACTCGGTCTTGAGATCATGGATGAAGAACACCCACTCAACAAGCTGGCTTAAACCAGCTTTCTTTTTTTCTTTTTTGAATTAATTTATTCTGCCTTCAAGTAGCATATTTGTAAAAATGCTCAAATTCCCTTTTAGAAAAATAATTAAACCAAAACCCGCTATTAACCATCATGACTGACGTAATGTTACTCTGGGACATGCCCATCCTTTTTGAGAAATTATTTGTTGAACACAAAGTAAAGTGCCAGAGAATAGTCTCAGAATCGATCGGAACTCCTTTTTTGCCAGCCTGTAAATGCCTTATGATACCAACGGGATTTGCGAACACCGATTATACAAATACGGGCAAGGGCGTAGAGCGCAATGGAAAACAACTCGAAGAATTTGTCAGCAAAGGTGGAAACTTAATAGTATTCGGGCCCATGGTGGGCGAATATAATTATCCGTGGCTTCCGTTCAAATTAAAATACATACAAAAGCAAGAGGAAACAGTTGCCCAAAAAGAGGGAGAGCATGCTGCTCACTGTCTAATTAAAGATCCGGAAATGTCTATAGAGTTTGACGGATATTTTACAGAAACTGATGGAGACGTACTTTTCAGAGATGAAAAAGGCAATCCATTAATGGTCAGCAAAAAAATAGGCGATGGAATTATTATTGCAACGACCATCCATGAATACCCATCAGGAGACTTCCTTAAATGGATGGTAGAAACTGGAAAAAGAAATAAAATATAATTATTTCATTTTTGGCTGGCGCCTGAGGTCTTCAATATCAGCTTCAGAAATTGATGCTTTCAAAACGAAAAGGCCAAAACATGGCTTTATGAATTGAAAGAAAACAGCATCCCCTTTAATACCAATTGGAACCACGTCACCAGATAAGGTCACACCGCGTAGTCTGTACCCACCTTCAACAAAAAAAACCTCATCCGAATTCTTCCGGATAAGATCCTCACACTCAGCAGGTGAACCACCTTTTAACACTATTTCATATGAAATGTCATCAATACAGGCCATAAATCTCACTTTCCTTCAAATTAAACTATAACAAGATCAGATACTTTAATTCCACTTTCCACAATGGTTCCTACAACTTTTCCACCGATCATTTCAGCTGCTTTCTCGGCCTGATCCTGTGGAAGAATTACAACGAAGCCCATACCCATATTGAATGTTCTATACATCTCCAGAGAATCAACATTACCCTCTTTCTGAAGGAACTTGAAAATTGCGTTAGGCTCAATCGGATCGCTGAAGTCAAAACCAAGGTCAGTTACACGCTTTAATTTTAAAAGCCCACTGCCGGTTATATGTGCAAGACCATGCACATCAAATTCTTTGATCGCATCAAGGACTTCCATGTAGATGCGGGTTGGGATCAGAAGTTCATCACCTATTGTAGTAGACTCATCATAGGGGAATTTGTCCTTATATGAATAGGAAGATCCTTCAATGATTTTCCTGACAAGGGTATATCCATTGCTGTGTACACCAGCACTTGGAATTCCAACAATAGCATCACCCAGTTGAACATTCTCCCCGATTATGATATCTTCTTTCTTAACCATTCCAAGGCATGTTCCTGCAAGGTCGAAACCTTTTACGATATCCGGCAAAGTAGCAGTTTCACCGCCCGATATTGTCATGCGGGAGATCTCTGCACCTTTTCTTAAGCCCTCGCCGATCTGCGCAGCAAAATCCTCATCGTGCTTTTCAAGAGCAAGATAATCTACAAATGATATTGGCTCTGCACCAATTGCCAGAAGGTCATTGACATTCATAGCAATACAATCAATACCAACTGTATTCCAGCGTTCCATATCATTTGCGATCAATACCTTGGAACCTACACCATCTGTTGCAAGTGCCAGAGCATATTCCCCAAAATCAATAAGACCGGCATAATGACCGATCCCGGTCAGAGGGGCACCCAGACCTTCACGCTGATATGTCATTTTTCCGGTAAGTGCCTTTATGGTCGTTTCTTCCTCTTCGATATCTACTCCGGAATCTGCGTATGTGAGATGCTTGTCGCTCATTTATAACCCCTGCTTATTGATCAAGTTCAAATTCTTTATGCAATGTACGGATAGCATCTATTGCGTCATCCGAGCTAACTACAAAGGAGATGTTATGCTGTGATGATCCCTGACTTATCATAATTATATTAATTCCTGCAATACCCAGTGAGTTAAAAACCTTACCTGAAACTCCGGGAATACCATCCATACCAGCGCCTACCACAGCAACAACACAGACATCCCTGTCATATGCCACATCGCCAACAACGCTATAATCAAATTCTCCATTAATAGCTGCTACTGCTAAGTCAAGGTGTTCTTCGGTAATAACAAGTGACATATTGGCCTCTGAAGAACCCTGACTGATCATAATAATATTCACACCTGCATTTGCCAGTGCGGAAAATACCCTTGCTGCTGTACCAATGTTGC
>Ga0102925_1000341_pt1 | contig 24747 bp, 24 predicted proteins | sample SalPonR1_A_D1_MG_FD_78216 | JGI IMG/M metagenome (GOLD analysis project Ga0102925, IMG submission 78216) | Salt pond soil microbial communities from South San Francisco under conditions of wetland restoration - Salt Pond MetaG R1_A_D1_MG | ecosystem: Environmental > Aquatic > Marine > Intertidal...
ATACTCTTTAAAGAGGTTTCCTTTGCATCAAAAACAATAGGCATTCCTTGGATTACACCATGAAAGTCAACGGTGGATCTTTGTTCAAAAAAAGCTTTTTCAATCATGCCTTGATCATTTCTTCTGATGACCTTTATAGGAACATTGACTTTATCCACACGTCCTAATTTTTGCTGTTTATAGTAGTCATTACTTAATAAGATTAATTCTTCTAATGCATCACCACGATGCCCTGTTGAACGCCAATTTGTCATTTTATTCACCTCATGATGATTATATAACAAAAAAAAGTGTGTGTAAATTTGAAAGATATACACATGTTGAAAGAAAAATACTGAAGAAAACCTAGTAAAACTGTTAAAAACAGCTATTTTCTGTTGATAACCTGTGTATAGTGTGCATAAGTTGAATAAAAATATGCATATTAATAAATAGATGGATATAATTTATATAAAAACGTATGAAATTTATAAAATAAGGTAAATTATTCGTTAAAAGTAAGTAAAAATTAGGTTAACAAGTAAAGTTATCCACAAAGTATACACATTTTACTCAAAATGGACTATTTTTTGTGGATAAACTATTAATAAAAAATGGATAACTATGATATAATTCATTTATGTATAAAATTTATAAATATAAAGATTCAGAATATTCATAAGGAGAAATATGAGAAAAATTATGATTAGTACTTTAATACTTCTTTCATTCTATAATTATTTTGTAAAGGAAGCTTCTAGAGATATACCAATCATTGTTTTAATGAGTACAACAGATAATAATTCTGTTGAATATGATAGAAATGATTTAGAAAAAACAATTTTTGAAGTGGTAGCTGACTTTTACAAGAGTACTTCTAATGGACGGGTTAAATTATACAATCCCTTACAAGAAGGGTTAACAGTTGTTACCATTGATGAAGACTATAGTTATAAAAATCGAAAAACTTTTGGCTTAAAAACGATAAGCCAAAGTCATAAACATATAGATTATACTCGATTTGATTCAAATAGAAACAATATTATTGAAAAAAATGAATTAATTATAATGCACATTATGGAAACAAAGGATACTTATGAAAAGCCAATTGCCTCTAATATAAAAACAGAGGAATTTTATGTTGAAAACTTAAAGATTGAAAGTTTTATTCAGCTTGGGATTCAAGAAGTTTTTTCTAATAGAGAAAGCTTGTTGACGCCTTCAACAGTTGCCCATGAGATTGGTCATCATTTAGGATTACCTGATCTATATGATACAGATTATTCTTCTAAAGGTTTAGGACCCATGAGTCTTATGTCTGAAATTCATAGTGATGAGCCAATTAATTTTGATCCTTGGTCAAAATTATACTTAGATTTGGCAAAACCTCTAATTCTTAAAGAAGAGGGCATTCACAAAATAGAAAAAGAAAAAATATATTTGGTTGAAACCAATAAGAATTGGATATATTATTTAATAGAGCAAAGGTCTTTTCAGGGATATGATCAAAGTCTTAGTGAAATCATGTTATCAGATGGGATATTTATTTATCAAATTAATGAAAGAGTAATTAATGAAACCATTCACCGCAACCATGTCAATCGAGATGAAAAGAATATGGGGGTTAAATTTATGGGTAGTGAAGTGATGAATGAAGGCAGTGGCATCTATTTAAAAGCCATTGATTCTAGTCACCTATTCATTGAAAACAAAAAAAATAATTGACAAAGTTAATAATAACATTTATTATAGAAGCGACCCCATAGTGGGGGGTAAGAGGTGATAAAATGATTCATGTTACAAAAGAAGCAGTCGATGCGATCAAGGAAAAATATAACTTTGATGAAGGCAATAAAAATGTTCGAATATTTATTAAAGGTTTTGGTTGAGGTGGCCCCAAGTTTGGGATTACACTAGACAGTGTAAAAGCGACTGATTACAAAAAAGAATTAAGTAATATAAGCATAATTGTGGAAAAAGATCTAATAGAATTATATGGTGGCTTTGATATTGATTTTCTAGACAGTTGGATTGGAAAGGATTTTGTTGTCTTGTCTACTAAAGGGAATTCAAGTTGTTAAATAATTAAAGGAGGAGTAAAAAATGGAAGTAAAAGTTTATACGTCTAACACATGCTCATATTGTCATATGGTAAAAGAGTATTTAGAAGAAAAAGGTGTTGAATATGTTGAGAGAAATGTATCAACAGACTCTGAAGCAAGAAAAGAATTAATTGCTAATGGTTTCATGGGTGTACCAGTAGTTTACATTGGTGATGAAGTGATTCAAGGTTTTGATAAAAAGAAATTAGATGAACTATTATAATTAAAATATTTAAATGATGTGTCTATTGACTTGTCAATAGACATGTTTTTAGTAACAAAAGGAGAAAATATGTCAAAAATAAAAGCGAAAGCTGATCTAATCAACAGAATAAAAACAATCAAAGGGCATCTATCTGGAGTAGAAAAGATGATAGATGAAGATAAACCCTGCGAAGATATATTGTTTCAAATCTCTGCTGTTAAATCATCTATGAATAAAATGGGAAACATTTTCTTAGAGAATTATGCAAAAGAATGTATCTTAGAGAGAAAAGCTTCAGATGATGGACAGGCCATTGACGAGATCATTAAGTCAATTATAAAATATTCAAAATAGATTAATAAACTTTAATACGTAAGTGTTGAAGTTTTTTTGTATGAAAAAAAGGAGGATTCATGAGAGAAGAAGCTTTAGAATTATTAAAGAAATACACTAAGTCTGATAGTTTAATTAAACATGCCTTTGCAGTAGAAGCAGGGATGCGTGCTTATGCAAAAAAATATGGTGCTGATGAAGACCGATGGGCTGCAGTCGGTTTACTACATGATGTAGATTATGAAATGTACCCAGAAGAACATCCAATGAAAGGTGTTGAAATTTTAGAAGCAGCTGGTTACGATGATGAATTTGTTAAAGCTGTTCAAGGACATGCAGATTATACAGATACTGAACGGGAGAGTCAAATGGCTAAAGTACTTTATGCTGTTGATGAATTTGCAAGTTTTATTGTAACCGTTGCTCTTGTGCGACCAACAAAACTAGAAGGCATGAAATATAAATCAGTAAAGAAAAAATTTAAATCAAAAGCCTTTGCAGAAGCCATTGATCGTGACCACTTAGAAAAATCTGTTAAAGAGCTAGGCGAAGACTTTGTTGATCATGTCAATTTACTCATTAATGAATTACAAAACCATGAAGCTTATCTAAATAAAAAAGGTTATAGTTTAGTGGAGTGATGATTAGTTCCCCACCATATATTCAATGATACTTGTGCACAAGTATATTTTCAGAAAATTCTGACATAGTATAAAGAATAATTTATAATTAAGGTATAACATTATGTTTTGGAGATAAAATCTTATGGGGGGGAAAATGTTTAAAAATTACGAAGAAGTAAATGCTTTTTTAAATGAAGAAGTTGTTGAATTGATTGATTTTAAACTACTAGATTTGGATGGTCGATGGCATCATTTAACCATTACAACGAATAAGTTTAGTAGAGAGGTTATTGAAGATGGTATAGGATTTGATGGTTCAAGTTATGGGTTTTTAACTGTTGAAAAGTCAGATATGGTTTTTAAACCAGACATTAAATCTGCTTTTATTGATCCCTTTGCTAAAGCTAAAACCTTAGTCATGTTAGCAAACATCTATTCAATAGATGGTAATAAACATGAAAGATTTGAAGGGGATCCAAGATATATTGCTAAAAAAGCAGAAAAATATATGCAAGGGGAAGATATTGCAACGCGCAGTGCTTTTGGTCCTGAATTTGAATTTTATTTATTTGATGATGTAAAGTATTCCACAACACCTCATAGGTTTGGTGTAGAAATGAATAATTCAAATGCAAGATGGAATTCGAATAATCCTGAAGAGAATAATAAAGGTTTTATTATTCAGCACCATGGCGGATACCATGTAGATTTACCCTTTGATAAGGATAAAGATTTAAGAGACGAAATGGTCATTATGCTAGAAGACCATGACATTCCAGTAAAGTATCACCATTCAGAAGTTGGTGGGCCTGGACAAATGGAAATAGAAGTTGATTTTGCTGACACCTTAGAAATTGCTGATCGAACCATGAAGTTAAAATATATTGCTAAAAACTTAGCTGTATCAAAGGGTAAGACCATTACATTTATGCCAAAGCCCTTTAATAAAGAAGCGGGTAATGGGATGCATGTGCATTTTCATTTATTTAAAGACGGAGAACCAATTTTTTATGATGAGAATGGCTACTCAGGTTTAAGTGATATTGGATTATATGCTATTGGCGGCATCTTAAAGCATGCTTCAGCATTATTAGCTATTACAAATCCATCTACAAATTCTTATAAGCGTTTGGTACCTGGGTATGAAGCACCAGTAAGCATATGCTATGCTACCTCTAACCGATCAGCAGTTATTAGAATACCAGGCTATGCGATAAAACCCATGAAAAAGCGGTTTGAGTTTAGATCATCTGATGCGACGGCGAATCCATACTTAGCTTATTCAGCCTTATTGATGGCAGCCATTGATGGTATTAAAAATAAAATAGATCCAGAAGTTGAAGGCTTTGGCCCCTACGATGTCAATATATTTGATTTACCTGAAGAGGAAAAAAAGAAAATAAAAGGATTACCTAAAACACTAGAAGAAGCTGCTCTTGCGTTAAAAGAAGATCATGAGTTCTTACTTGCAGGAAATGTGTTTACAAAGGGATTAATTAATGATATTATCGAAAAAGATTTAAGAGACCATAAAGAAATGAGTATTATACCAACTGCTCATGAGTTTAAAAAATATTATGATTTATAGAATATAGAAAAAGTAGGCGTTAGCCTATTTTTTTTGTCCTTTATTTGTTAAATACTAAAATTAGTCATATAATGATTAGATAAGAGATTATAGAAAGTGTGGGTAAAATGATTAGAGTAAACCAAGTTAAACTGGATATATTTGAAAATAAAAATCAAATAAAAAATAAGTTAGCAAAACAACTGAGAGTAAAAAAAGATGATATTATTACTTATGAGATTTTTAAAGAATCCATTGATGCGAGACGCAAAAAAATAAAATTTAATTATTCTGTTGATGTTGAATTAAAAAATGAAGAAAAAATACTAAGTAAAGGAAAGTATAAAAAAAGTCCTTCTTATAAATATGAGCGCATTGAAGGACAGCTTGATAAGAAGGTAAAGCCTATTATTGTTGGTGCCGGACCAGCAGGACTATTCAATGCATTAATATTGGCTCAAAGCGGCTATGAACCAATTATTATTGAGCAAGGAGAACCAGTAGAAAAGCGGATAAAGTCAATTGATAAGTTTTGGTCAGAAGGTATCTTAAATGAACGCTCAAATGTTCAATTTGGCGAAGGTGGCGCAGGAACATTTTCCGACGGAAAATTAACAACGCGTATCAAAGATCCAAGATGTCGTAAGGTGTTAAAAGAATTTATTAAATATGGTGCTCCTGATGAGATTTTATATAAAAATAAACCACATATTGGTACGGATCGTTTAAGAGGTGTGATTATAAATCTTAGAAAAACAATAGAAAGCCTTGGGGGAACTTTTTACTTTAACACAAAGGTAACAGATTTACTAATTAAAGAGAAATTAATACAAGGTGTAGTTATTGAAGAAAAAGAAAAACTTTTATCACCAATTGTTGTTTTAGCAATAGGCCACTCTTCAAGGGATTTATTTAAGAAATTAGATGATTACAAAGTAGCCATTGAGTCAAAACCCTTTGCCGTTGGTGTAAGAATCGAACATCCTCAAAAAATGATTGATGAAAACCAGTATGGTAGTCCGATGCTTCGGGGAAAATTAGGGGCAGCAGAATATAAATTAACTTATCAAAGTGCTTCTAGAGGTGTTTATAGTTTTTGTATGTGTCCTGGTGGTGAAGTGGTTGCAGCTTCATCAGAAAAAGGTACTGTAGTAACCAATGGTATGAGCCATTATAAAAGAGATCAAGAAAATGCCAACGCAGCTATTTTAGTAACCGTCAAACCAAGTGATTATGGTGACACATCTCCATTATCAGGTATGTATTTTCAAAAAGAATTAGAAGAAAAAGCTTTTAAAGTCGGTGGAGAAAACTATTTTGCCCCAGCAACACTTGTAGGAGATTATTTAGAAAATGAGTTAAGTGAAAGTTTTGGTAAAATAAAAGCAAGTTATACACCGGGTGTTACTTTTGTTAACTTTAATGATTTATTACCTGAGTTCATTAATGAACCCATTAAAGAGGCATTAAAGTATTTTGATCAAAAAATTAATGGTTTTGCGAGAAAAGATGCTGTTTTGACTGGTATTGAAACCAGAAGTTCTTCACCGATTCGAATCATTCGGAATAGTGAAACACTTGAGAGTGAAAACATTAAGGGCCTTTTTCCTTGTGGTGAAGGTGCTGGCTATGCTGGAGGTATTATGTCTTCTGCCGTTGATGGTATTAATGTTGCGGAAAAAATTATGTTACTCAAGTAAAATATAAAACACTACTAACTTAACATACATATGTTTATAATATTCTTTACATTAAATATAGGAAATGATAAAATAGTAGTTAATAATATATCTCCGAGCATTGCGACCTAAGATTCAAATTATGGTTTCAATGCCGATAGGGTTAAGTTGGAAACGATTTAGCCTCCTGGTGGAAAGGAGAAAATAAAGGGCAACATTCCACTAGGGATGTTGTTATTTTTGTGTAAAGAATATCTATAGTCAAATGGGGTTAAGGAGGGAAAGCATGTTAAAAGGTAAAAAAGTATTAATGATTACACTAGCAATAATTCTAGTATTATCACAAGTTGTAGTTTTTGCAGAGGATTCTGAACCTGTTGTAAGGATTTCAGGTGAAGGACTTGTGTCAGAGGTTAGTTTTACTTTGGATGAGTTAAAGGCTATGCCTGAAGAAGGGCAAGTTGAAGAAAATTACGTTTATAATAGTAAATCCGGCGAAAAATCTGTTATGGTAAAAGGTGTACGTTTAGCTTATATACTTGAAGATGTATTACTGGTAGAAAATGAAGGGGAAGTGAGCTTTACTGCCTCTGATAATTGGCCTATAGATCCTCAACCCTTAACAGATGTTATGGATGAAACATTACAGTATGTATTGGCCTATGAAGTTGATGGTGAGATGATTGATGAAGACGAAAACCCAGACAACGATGAAATTATCGTTTATCGAAAGGTTAAGGAAGTCGGAGAATTTGGTACTGTTTATAAGATGATTGTAGATATAAATGTTAGCGGTCCTATAGAACAACCGACCCTTACAATTACTGGTGATCTTCTTGAAGAAAATCTAGAATATACTTTAGAAGAGCTTATGGCAATGCCTATAGAAGCTCAAATTAATGAAGAATATATCTATAATACGAAAGTTCAAGAAAAATCCGTAATAGTAGAAGGTGTAAGTTTAGCATATATTTTAGAAATGGCAGGCATCACCTCAGACGCTGATGTTGAAGTGACTTTTATAGCTTCAGATGGCTATCAAATTGATCCCCAACCCATTAGTGATGTTCTAAGTAGTGATCAACAGTATGTTTTAGCTTATAAAATAGATGGAGAAGTCATAGATGAAGATGAAAATCCAGATAATTCGGAGGTAACTGTTTATAGAAAAGTTCAAACAGAAGGTGAAAGAAATACAATCTACAAAATGATTGAAACAATTGAGTTAAATCCAATTGAAACAGTAGAAGTTGTTGGGAATACTAATTTTACTGATATTACTGAAGGCTTTGCTTATGCAGAAGAATCCATTAATGCATTAGCAGAAAAAGGTATAGTGAATGGAATAGGGAAAGATCAATATGCACCTGAAAAATCATTTACTAGAGGAGAGTTTGCTAAAATAATGATTCTTTCATTAGGCTATGAACCAATGGAATATAACGGTAGTTTTAGTGATATCTCATCAGAGGATTGGGAAGCCGATTATGTTCAAGGGGCAGTAGATGCTGGTATTTTTACAGGCTATCCAGATGGTACTTATAGACCAGATAATATAATTACTCGACAGGAAATAGCTGCAGTAACGGCGAGAGGAGCAGTTATTTTAGAGCTAGTATCTCAAGAAAAACTTGATAAATTCATTATGGAAAAATCTGATTACTTAGATAAAGACTCAGTACCGGAATGGGCAGAAAATGAAGTGGCTTGGTTAGAAGCTGAAGGTATTTTTGAAGATTTTATAGTAGAAAATTTTGAACCAACCTTAGAAGTCGATAGAGCACAAGCCGCTGTTGTTGTTTTTAAAACTTTAATCCAAGAATAGTAAAAAAGACCGGTTATCATTAGTAGGGAGGAATTTCATGGATTTTATTAAGAACAAAAGAAGTACAAAAGTGTTTATTGCTATCTTAACTTTAGTACTAATAGTATCTCAAATGATGTCATTTCCTAATTATGCAGAAAGCGACGCAGTTGAACTTTTAATAACCGGTACTGGGGTAAAGGAAGAAATAAGAATAACATCTGAAGATTGGAAGGATTATGAAATGGTTGAAAGGATTTATTCAGCCAATAATAGTCTGAATTTTCATAAGATTATAAAAACAAAGGGCTATGATTTGTTTGAACTCATTGGAGAGGATAATTTAAAAACCAATGAAAACTATGAAATGCACTTTATATGTTCTGACGGTTTTGAGTTTACAAAAACTGTAGAGACGTTGAAGAGTCTATACTCTTTCAGAGACTTTACAGAAGAAAATAGTGTGTTATCAAAACCAATGTTGGCAAAATACTCATCAGTACTAGCGGACTATCCGAAGGACAATTTTAACCCACCGATTAATTGGCAGGACCAAAGCCTTACTGAAAAGGACTTAGATAAAGATTTTCCTAAATTAGTCTTTGGTCAAAAAAGTGTAGATGATATGAACTTATCTAAGTGGGGAAAAGAAGTTATTAAAATAGTAGTAGGAGAAGAAATTGAGAGTGAAGAATCAGGTATGGAATCACCCTATAAACATATTAGTTATGATGGGGCACCCTATAATACTGATGTTATTTCAGGTTCAACTTTCACAATAGAGGGACCTGCATTAGAAGGTTATCGTGCTATTTCTTTGCGACAAATAGAAGAAGATTTACTAGGTCAAAGTAAAGATCAATATTATGAAAAAATGGCAGGTGACGTCTTACAAAATACTTATGAAGGTATAAATGTTAAGTATTTAGTTGATAATTATGTGGCTGTTAATAGCACACCTGGTAATGTGATTTTCAAAGATAAATCGAGGCAAAAGATTCTAGAGGTACCTTTTGAAGTTATTGAAAATTATAAAATAGCTTATGGAATCAATGAAGTGCCCCTTGTATATCTTGATTCTGATGTTGGGTATCGTAAAGAGCAACAGAATGATAATGGTTGTTTTAAACTGGTTTACCAACAAGAGATGAATGAAGCGGTAGAATTTTCTAATGTTGCCTATATATACATTGAAGAAAAAAATGCAACAAAAGTATATGAACATTCTTATGCACCCTATGATGATTCTAAATATACTGATTATGAAATTATAATTCATGGTGATGCCTTTGATGGACAGGTTCGCTATAGTGTAGAAGATATTGAGGCCATGAAGCATCTAAAATATGAAAATGAATACAGTTTATCCAATAGTGAATATTTCTGGTACTATAATACCTATAAAGGTATTCCACTTTGGGATTTACTCCTAGAGGCAGGTTTAGATCCAAATATTGATGAGACAACGACTATACAATTTGTAGCAGCTGATGATTATAATTTTCAACCATTAACTGTTAGAGAGATTAAAGATAGTTCCCTTTATGGATACTATGAAAAAGATCCTAAGGATTTAGGTGATGGAAAATTTGATGGTAGTAAAAGCAAAGCATTATATAATAATATGCCCCCTTTAGTGGCCTATGGCTTTAATGGTTATCCTTATGTAATAAGACCTAACGATGAAGGTTTTAATCCAGGTCTTGGGAATGATGGGGGACCTTTAAGAGTTATTTTCGGTAAAACAAATTATAATGATACAAATGGTTCAAACCAAGTTCAATTTTTAAAAGAAATAATTGTTGGTGGTGGTAAGTCTCTTCATAAGGAAACTGCTGAATCAGATAAATCCGGGGAGAATACCTCTCAGATAGTAGATGCAACCAGTGCATGGCATCACGATCAAGGGGATTATAAAGACTATTTAGACGAACCTGTGTTAAGGATTACAGGATCTCAAGTAAAAGAACCAATGACCTTTACTTTGAGACAATTAGAATCAATGCTTGAGTATTCTGTGAGAGATATCTACACAGGTGATGGTATGAATACTTATGAGGGCATTGACTTATGGAAATTAATTTCTGAAGTAGTAGAGTTAAAAGAATCCGTTGATGTACCAAGTATAAGAATTTTTGCTGGTGCTAACTATAATCAAATTTTAAGAAGTTATGAACAAGTTTCCAGTGGTGTGTTAAATTCTAAAGGCGAAAGAAAACCAATAATTTTAGCTTATGCCGTTGAAGGCTATCCTTTAGTACCTAATGAAAGCAGTAATGGATATATTAATAATAATGCCTATGGTCCTTTAAGACTTTTAGTTGAAGAAAGTAAGTCTATGTGGGTTAAATGGGTAGATTGCATCGTTGTCGGTACAGGGGAATACGAAGAGCCAAGTAGTGATCAAGTAGCAGCATTAGACTTACCAAATCTTACAATAGAAGGTGCTCATCAGTCAGATAAAATATGGCTTGATTTTAAGAATAATAGTGGCATTGAAATGACTGAAGCAAGTGTAAGAGCTATGGCCTATGATCATGAAGGAAGTTTATGGATTGGCACTAATAATGGAGGAATTTCTGTAAGAAATCCTAATGGTCAGTGGACACATATGAGTGAAATCATTTTATCATCAGGTGAAACTGTTGAAGTAGATACTTCTTATGCCATTGTTCAAAGAGAAAATGGTCAACTATGGATGACTTTAGGTAGCCCGACAGAACCAAAGGGGATATTAGTTAAAGAAGAAGATGAATGGACTCAGTACACAACTGAAAATTCAAACTTGCCATCATGTTTCCTACAAGAACTTGAATTAGACGGCAAAGGTGGTTTATGGATCGGTGGAAAAAACGGGCTAGTATATGTTGATTCTGAAAATAAATGGACTACTTATACAGAAAAAGAAGGTCTTCTGCCCTATTCTGTAGATGCATTGGCCACTGATGATGCCGGTGGTCTATGGATTGGATATTACCCAGATTTAGTAGAAAATGAAGAGGGTACTATGACCTATAACGGTGGGTATCAGTATCGACATCCAGATGGTACGATAGATACTTACGAAGGATTTGACCAAACAAATTTCAATATTAATTGGGTCAGAAGCATATCAATTGATTCTGAGGGAGGCGTATGGATCGTTAGATCAGGAACTGCACCAGGTTTTACTCATGGAGAAATTGATTACATTAAAGATGGTAGTAGAACAGTCTACCAATCAGAGGATTTATACCCTGAAATAACAGAAGCAGATGATATAAGATTCCTTTTAGCGGATAAGAAAAACAAAGAAGTTTTTTATTTAGCTACTTTAAAAAGTGGTGTCCTAAAGTCAAAGGGGATTGGCAATATTATTGAAAAGTATAATAGCAATACAGTCTTTGACTCAAATCAGTGGAATAATGTTTACCTAATGGATTGGTCTAAGAACAATCTTATGGTGGGCACCAATGGTGGTGCTGCTGTTCAAATCAGTAGAGCTGATGTGAAAGATATTGAAAAGCATTGGGCAGAAAATGAAATTCAAAAAATGATGGCCTTAGGTTTTATTGAAGAAAACCAAGGAAAGTTTAGACCAGAAGACGCTATTACAAGAGGAGAATTTATAGCTTTAATGGCTAGAGTATTAGGTTTAGAAACGAATACTAAGAAAACAGAATTTAGAGATGTTTCATCAGCGGATTGGTTTGCTCCTTATATAGCTACAGCAGTTCAAGAAGGATATATCAAAGGCTATGGTGATGGTACTTTTAAACCGGAAAAAGCAATTACGAGAGAAGAGATTGCCTTTGTTCTCTCAAATATTATTGATCTTCAGTTATCGGAAGTTCAAGCCCTAGATATACTGAAAAGCTTTGAAGACAATATCTCAACTTGGGCAAAAGCATCTGTAGCTAAAGTCGTACAGTCCGGACTTTTAAAAGGGTTCCCTGATGGTAGTTTTAAAGGCGATAAAAAGATCACAAGAGCTGAATCAGCCGTTATACTTTTAAGACTATTAAGCAATGGACTATAGGAGGCGATATGAACTTTTTAAAAAAAATTAGTATTTTATTAGCTTTAGTACTTCTTTTTTCAGTATCTTTTATTGCCTGTTCTACAGATGAAGCAACAGCACCTGTTGAAAATCAGGAAGAAGCACCCATATCTGAAGAAGCCAAGGATGATTCAATTAAAGAATCAGTAGCGAAAGAAAATGAGGAAATAGTAGAAACATCTGAAAGTATTGAAAAAAATGAAACAGAAGTATCTGATGAGAATGATACAGTTGAAAAGGAAGTCACTTTAGATGAAGATAATGAAGTTTCTGAAAAAGATGAAGGCTCTAATGGTGAAGAGCCTTCATCAGATATAATATCTAATGAAGAAGAATCACAGGTAACTGATGAAGTGACTGATAAGAGTCTACCGGAATCAAATAATTCTAACGAAAAAGCACCCGAAGAAGTCAATGGACTTAAAGTAGAAGGGCATGTAGAGAAACCTTTAGCTTTAAGTTTAGACGAGTTGAAAGCCATGAAAAACTTGATTTATTCAGAAACTTTCTATTCTTTGAATAGTTTTGGTACAACTGAGTATACAGATTTTAAAGGAATAAAGTTGTGGCAACTTTTAGAAGAAAAAGCACATATTTTGGAAGGTGCTAAAACTGTAAAGATCGTTGCTATAGATGGTTATAATGTGTCTTTTACTATTCATGAAGTGAAAAGAATGGATTATATTGATGAAACAAATCAAAATTTAAAGCTTCCAATCATTATAGCATGGGAAGAAAATGGTGAAGAATATAATCCTGAAGAGGGGCCACCCTATAAATTAATTATTGGTCAAAAAGAACCAGGAGATGTAAATAAACCTCAATGGGTTAGGGATATTGATGTAATAATTGTGGAGTAGATAGATTATGAAAAATAAAAAATTTTATTTAGGTTTTATTGTGTTAACCCTCATGGTTATAACAGTATTATTTAATCTTAATAATTCTTATTCTGAAGAAGAAAAAATTGTAAAAGAGCATTATATCAATGCTAAAGAAGTCAGAAGAGTTGAAAAAATCAATGATGACTTATTTATTTCACTAAACTTCCCTGGACTTCTAAGAGCTTATTCAATTGATGGGAAAGTAAAAGCATTTATAGCTACATGTGTTGGGTACAATGGTCCTGTAGATGTGTTTACAGCATTTGATAACCATGGGGAAATTATGAAGGTGAAAGTTATTAAGCATGAAGAAACCTTAGATTATGCTGAACATATTGAATCTGAGTGGTTTTTAGAAAGATTCTCAAGAATCAAAGGTAATAAGTTTTTAAATCTAGTTGTTTTAGAAAAAGAAAATCCAGAAGATATTATTCAAGTCACTGGGGCTACGATTAGTTCTAAAGCCGTTGTAAATGCTGTGAATGCATCTTTGGGGGCCTATAATTATTATAATAATGAGATAAAAATGAGTAGTGTCCCAGATGTCGTACCTCAGGAAATTTGGCAGAAGGATGATAATAACTTTATTATTAACTATGATCATAATCCTTTGGTAATTGATATTGAAGAGATTAAAGAGTATCCCCAAGTAGAAAGGGAAGTTACTTTAATAAATACAAGAGGAACGGAAACGGAACTGAAAGTAAAAGGACCAACATTAAGAAGCTTATTAAAAGTAGAAGGTATAGCCTTAGAAGATTATGCTGGTATAGGTATTACTGGAAGAGATAGTTATTATACCATGGTAGATAAAGAAATCCTTGAACTAGAAGAAGTCATTTTAGTTTGGGAAGTTAACGGGGAGGCAATTGATGATAGTGAAAAGCCTGTAAGAGTTGTCATACCCAACCAATTAGGGCCTTACTGGGTAAAGATGGTTTCAGTTATAGATCTATATGATGAAATAACACCTAAAGCCATTAATAAGGTTCATATGTTTGATGCCTTAACAGAAGCGATTGAACCATATTATTATGAATACTATGGTAGTAAAGACAAAGCAATAGAAGTTGGAAAAATTTTAAGAAAATTTGATGTCATTGACCAAAAAGGATTTTTTACTATGGTTGCTAAAGATGGATTAGTCAAAAATGAAACCATTTCATTGGTAAGACAAGGTTATTTTATTAAGTCTGAAGGAGAAAATGCCCCAATGAATATTGCACCAGATTTTAAACTGGGTATGAATGTAAAGCATATGACGCACTTTTCTACAACAAAAGATGCAGTTATTTTTCCTGATCAAATTAAGTCAGTTGTCAGAACAAAAACTATTGATAAATTAGAAGGTTTACTCCTAGAAGATGTTCTACTTACGGCAGGCATGCGATGGGAAGATAATTCAAAGTTTACTGCAATATCTACTGAAGGAAAGACTTATGACTTAGACCTAGAGGCTATAAAAAAATCTTATTTAGTTAAAAATAATGGAGAAGTCTTATTATATATAGAAAGTAATCAAGTAATGACAGGTATATTAAGGATAGAAAAACATGATGCTTAAGAAAAGGAATATTGTTCAGTTCATATTATTTTTTATCGTTGTGTTCTTAGCTGTGACATATGCTTTATATATAAACGATTGGATTCCCTTTAAACTCCTATCTTTTGGAGATTTAAATCCTTATGGTGGTTGGAGTGCATTGAAATCCGCTTTTACAGCTGTTGACTATCAGTTGACGGGTTTATCAAGATCTATTGCATTAACGGTTTCAATTCTTGTAACCACTTTATTTTTTGGACGATTTTTCTGTGGTTTTATTTGTCCCCTGGGTGCTCTTCAAGATTTTTTTGTTTTCATTGGCAATAAGCTCAATATTAAGAAGATTAAACTCAATAACGAGAGACATGAAAAATTACTTTTTATAAAGTATTTTATTTTTTTATTTGCAGTAGTCGTAAGCATTATGGGCTTAGGCCCTATCATTTCATCCTATTCGCCTTGGCTAGCTTTTTTAGATATAAGTATGGGATTTATTCTGACACCAGGGCTGTATATTTTAATTGGTTTAATGATTTCATCTTTAATTATACCAAGACTGTTTTGCAGATATTTATGTCCATTAGGGGCCTTTCAAAGCTTAATAAATGCTTTTGGTTTTTTTAAAGTAAAAAGCAGTGATCATTGCAATGGGTGTACTAATTGTCTCAAAGAATGCCCTATGGCCATAAAAAAACCTTATGCTTCAGGTGAAGTATCTCCTGAATGTATCAGTTGCTTAAACTGTGTTGAAAGGAAATGTATCAGAGGAGATTACTCATATACTTTAAATATATTGAATAAAAAAATAAAACCCAATCAATACATTGCATTGGCTTTGATTGTTTTTATTAGTATTTATTTTTTGATACCGTTCATTCATATAACTAGTAACACGCAAGGATTCTTGAGTTTTACACAGCTTCAAGAAGGCCGTTATATAGGAACGGGTATTGGTTTTGGTGGTCCGATAAGAGTTGAAATAGTAGTTGACAATGAGAGGATCAAAACTATAAATGTGTTAAGTCATCAAGAAAGCACTGGATACTATGAAGAGGTTTTTAAAATGAAATCAAGAGAAATAATAGCAACTCAAAGCTTGAATGTTGATACCCTTAGTGGTGCAACGGCAAGTAGTAGAGGTTATTTATCTGCTATTAAAAGTGCTATCAATCAATCTTTAGAACAAGAATGATAGGAGTAATCTATGAAGAAAATGCTAATAATAGGCATAATAATTTTAGTATTATCACTGACCATTAGCTTTAAAACAGATCCTCCGAAACTTAAAATAACTGTAGGTGAGGATTATCAAGAGATAGAAGCTGAAGTAATTTATTCATATGAAAGTCCAGAACTGTTTTCATCAGTTATTAGAAGTAGTGGGGAGAAACCTGTTTCAGTTGAGTTTAAAGGGATAGAATTAGCCGAATTTCTAAAGGACCAAAAAGTTGACTTGTTGAGTTTTGATAAAGTTACTTTTAATGCCTCTGATGGTTATCGTATAGCAATAAAATCTGAAGAAGTATTAGAACCTAGAAATGTTTATATTGTCTATGAAATGAATGGTGAAAAATTAAAATCTAAAAAGAAGAAGGGTACAGGACCTTTTAGAATTGTTATAAGAAAAGATCCTTTTAGCCAGAGATGGATTAAACATTTAGAGGCAGTCATTATTCAATAGAAAATATGTCTCCTAGTTTTAATACACGCTTCTTCCTTTTTGATGATGAAATCTAATTCTTGGGATACTATTTCACCTTCTTCTATAATATACTCTTTAAAGGATTTGAATACTCTTAGTTTAAATTTCGACTTTATTTCATCATAGTATAAGTACATTGCTAGCATCTTCCCAAGATCCAAGGTTAAATCTCCTTGATTAATGGATTCTAAATCTATCCCGTAAAGCTGATTTTTATAAAATAAAAAATTTCTAAAATTTAAGTCATAGAAGCAAAGGTTATGGTCTTTAATATAAGGAACTGAGTGAAAAGATTTAAGCCATTCATATATTTTAATAAGAAAGGCTACACAAGCTTCTTTATTGTTTGATCTTTCCAAGTCTTCAATGATATTTACCCCATTAGTAGAGTCTAAATATTCATAGAGTATTGTTTTTTCATGGGAATTTACATTTATCATTAAAGGCAGTGGTATATTTTCTCTTTGTAGTATTTCATAAAACTTTTTTTCTTTATTATACTGTTCAATAGTTCTAAATTCTTTCAACACCATAAAATCTCCATGGTTTTTAACTAAGAAGACTTTATTTTTTTTAGATTTAAATTGTTTTATTTTTTTCATTGTTTTCACCATCTATTAGGTAATGTATAGTGTTAATAAAGTTCCGGTTAAAGCCATAAAAAGTAAGAGGTAATCCATATGAGTGAATTTTAAATCAATGATACTGGTACGTTGCTCGTAAACTCTAAAGGCTCTATTTTCAACTGAAATAGATAATTGTTTACTTTTATTGATAGCGCTAGCTATTACTGGTGTTAGGATATATGATGAAATCTTAAATCTTTGGCTTAAGGATAAGGTTTTGAACTCTATACCTTTAAGCTGTATAGCGATATATGTATCTTTAAATTCTTCTATTAAAAGTGGCATAAATTTAATGCCAATGGCTGTCATAAAAGCGAACTCATAAGGCAGGCCTAATTTCACAATACCTTGGATCATATCCCGATCACTACTAGTGGCAATTATTAGGCCAGAAGTTATTATAATCAGCACTCTAAGAAGATATCCTAGACCTCTATTTAATCCAATATTAGTAATTATATCAAAAGATCCTATTGTAAAAATACTATGGCCACCTTTAGTAAAAAGGCTTTGAAGAATAATTATAAAAATCAAAAGGGAAAGCATTTTTTTGAGTCTACCTAATAATTTAAAGAAGTTACCACCAAAAAAATTAGAAATTCCAATACCAACCATTAGTACTATCGTTAATTGATAGATATCTGTTAAGATTAATCCTAAAGTTGATAAACAGAGTACAATGATCAATTTGGTTCTAGGATCAAAATTATATTTCACCGATAATACACCCACTTTCCATTAATAGAGTTCTATGTGCGTGTTTTTTAACAAAGTTCATATCATGGCTTATTAATAATATACCTAATTGATTTTCATACCTTTTTAACAATTTACTTAGGGTTTCTTTTCTCTTATAATCTAAACCTGTAGTGGGTTCATCTAGAATTAGAAATTCTGGTTTATTAATGAGTATAGATGCTAAAGCGAGTCTTTGTTTTTCCCCTGGACTTAAAAAATAAGTACTGTTATTTTTTAAGTGCTTTAGATCAAAGATTTCTAGTATTTCATCAATAGACTCTTCTTTGTTATTAATGTTTAAGTTATTATTGTATCCATAAGCAAAAGAAAGTTCCTCATAAACTGTTGGTGTAAATATTTGTTTGTCTGGATTTTGAAAAAGGTATCCAATCTTTTTCCCGATTTCCCCTAAAGTCATCTCTTTTACTTCTCTTCCATTAAGAGCAACGGTGCCATGAGAATATTTTACTATTCCGATGATTATTTTACTTAAAGTAGTTTTTCCACTACCATTGGGTCCGATAATAGAGACAATTTCTTTTTTACCAATGCTTAGATTGATATCATCTAAAACTTTTCTATTATCTAAAAAACATTGAACACCTTTTACTTCGATATAATTATTCATTATAAATACCCTTCAAATTTTTTGAGTTTACCTTCTTTTAATAGAAAGATTTCATCAGAAATACTTAAGTTTTCAATGGCATGTTCTACCATTATTATCCCTTTGCCTGCTGACTTCATTCGCTGAATAGCTTTTATTATATTTTTTTTACCTTGGGCATCAATTTGAGACATGGGCTCATCTAATATTATAATGTCAACATCAAGGGTTAAAATAGAGGCTAGAACAACTAACTGTTTCTCACCACCCGATAATTTATTTGGATTTCTATATCTTAACTCTTGAATATTTAATAGTTCTAGTACATAATCTATTTTCTTTAAGATGTCTTTTCGACTCATACATAAATTCTCTGGTCCAAAGGCCATTTCATCTTCGACACAAGAAAAAATTATTTGAGTATCTGGGTTTTGATACACTGTACCAATGCTTTGAGAGATTTCTTGTAGTGTCATATTTTTAAAATCTTTACCTCTTAAGGATACAGTGCCGTTATAGATGCCTTGGATTCTTTTTGGAATGAGACCGTTTAAAATTTTTATTAAAGTTGTTTTTCCTGAGCCGCTTAACCCTACTATACCTATGATTTTACCTTTTTCTAAGGATAGATTTATCCCATTGATGATAGGCTCTTCTTTTTCATGATAACTAAAGTTTAGATTTTTGCCTTCTAAATATATATTTTCCATTTTATCGAACATCAGCTTTCACTACATATTTACACCAGTTTTGGCTAAACTGGTCTTTTCTTATAATTAATTGATAAGGACCATTGCCGCCATCTTCTCTTGTGCCTAAGGAAATGCCTTCTCTTTTATAAGCTAGATAGACATTATCATTTTCTATAACTTTATTAATGCTTAAGGCAACTGTGTATCCGTCAGCACCTGTAACAGCAACCAGTTCTCTGTTATGTATTTCTAAATCTGCTGCTTTAAAAATTTTCTTTAGTAGTACACCAGTATATTCATAAGCTTTTGCTTGGGTACTGCTAGTATCTAAAGTAGCCTCAAATTTCTCCTCACCCATTTCTCGTATTTCTTTCATAGTATAAGCAGTTAAAAACTCCCCGGAATCATATATTTCAAAGATGGCTTTTTCATTGAGTTCTTTATTCCTTTTTATATTGTCTTTATTTAAATAAAGACCAGTGGATGAAATGCCCACTAATATTAGTATTATGATTATAAGTGTTTTAGTGTTTTTATTCATAGGCTATTCCCTTCCATAGTATGCTATTTTAACATTGTTATAAATAAAAAAGGCTAATAATCCTCCAAGGCCACCAGAAAGTGCACCAATTGATAAGCTAATAATCAAAGGCAGTAATGGTAATCTAAAAAAAACTAAGTTTGAAAGATATGTTCCACTGATATTCGCAATGATACCTGCTGCAAAAAAATCTAATGAACTGTTTAGCTTCCTATTTAGGATAGTAAAAATAATATCTATTGCAAAGCCTGGTAAACCATATGTGATTAAACTAATGACACCATGGCTTCCAAAGGCACCGGTAATCATGATAATTATTCCTTGGGTAAGAGCAATAAGGGTTGCACTGCCTCTTTTTTTGATTAAAGCTGCGCCGAGTACAATCCACATCATATAGAAACCACCGGCTACAGCTCCCCCTGGTATAAAAAGTGGTCCTGTAATTAAATGTGTCAAAGGTGTAATAATAGGTTTAGAAGCTATACCCAGTGAAGCTGTAAGTGCTATGGTTATTAGTTCAAAGACAGTGAAATTTTTAAGTAGGTTACTTTTTTTCATAGCTACCTCTATGATCGATTTTAACTATAATTTCACTGTTTTTCTTGTACCCTTTCAGTTCAGAAACTGCTCCAAGTGTTATATTATGAATCATTTTTTCTACAAATGGTACCATAGGAATTTCATTTCCATCAATAAAAAGTTTAACGACATTTGATTTTTGAATACAGTCATCCCTTTGGGCCTTACCTTTAACAATCATGTCTGTTAAACCTCTGCAACCATAGCCACAGGCATTGCAGCAGTTTTCATCGACATCTGGAAGTAAATCAAATACTTTCTCAATCACTAAATTGGCCAATTCTTTAGGATTTTCTAAAACATTGATGACAGGTACTCCCTTGTATTCTTGGCCTAATACCTTAGCAACTCTTCCGGAAACTGCAAATATACCAGTATCCCATCGTTCTTCTAGTTCTTCTATTGATTTTGCTGCTAAAATCCTTGGAAGATTATAATCCGTTAAACCTTCACACACAACATAATCTTGATTGTAGTGATATAAAATTTCTGGTAAAGATAGTTTTCTACTATACATTATATCGGTTTCCATGTTTCCTCTTGCTGTTACAGGTTCTGCTCCTTGTCTTCTATGTCTATCAGTATTAGTGCCTTCTGCATCCATTTTGAATGCTTCATAATGAATTTCTTTTATGCTACCAATAGAATAATTTCTTTCCTTTAATTCTTTCACTAAGCTTTCAACAATGGTTGTTTTTCCTGAGCCTGAATAACCAAAAACTGAAAAAACCTTCATTAGTTCTGACCTCCTTCTAATATGCCAAAGGGCACAATTAAGTCTTCATATCTAAAGTCACCATGGCTTCCGCCATTTTCTGTAGCGTGCATACCATGGTCAGTCGTCACTATTATTTTCCCTTCCCATTGAGAAGATAATTCCTCAATATAATGATCTATTTCAAAAAATTTATCCATTGTTTTAGAACCATAAGGTCCATAACTATGTCCTGCATCATCAAAGCCATGAAAATGAAGGAATAAATAATCAGAGCTATCTATATGTTTCATAGCTGATTTAAATACCTCATCATCATTGCTACCGTTTTCATTTATATCTAGGTTTAAAATGGGATCAATTCCTGTATTAATAACATTTGAGTTACCTTCGATTAAAACAATTTCTTTGTTTTTTTTCTCAATGACCTGAAATATTGTTTCTACTTTAGGTTCTCTGTAATTTCTATTAATGATACCATTTTTATAGGGTGGTTGACCTGTAACCATTGCTGCGTATCCGCTATTTGTAACAGGCTTATAAACTGCTAAAGCTTTTTCAAAGTTATCAAATTTACTTAGGTATAGTTCTTGATAGTTTGCCTTTAAATATTCATATTGATGCCATGCCCACCCGTCAATATAAATGACCATAACTTTTTCATTACGATTAATGAATGTTTTGGATTCATGATAGACATCCATAATAGATCTTTTAGGTGGATCATTTATGATACCTACTACATTTTCATAAATTTCTTTACCAGTTTCATTTTTAAAATCTATCCCAGAACTAGAGGGGACTAGAAAACCATCCATTTCAAGATCATAGTATCCACCGTCATAAGTCATCAAGATATTTTTGTTAGAAAGATCTATTACGTTAGATATCAACAATTCATCATCTGAAGCATTGATTGTTGATAAATTTTCATTGCTGGTAATTAAAGCAGCAGATTTAAAGGTCAGATCTTTTTCATTGACACATCCTATATTAAAAAAAAGCATGATAAGAACAGTCAGTAAAATTAAGTTTTTTCTGCTGCACATACCATACCACCTCAATTATTAATAGAGTCTTCGATCAAATTTTATTTGCTTTTTTGTAAGAACTCAATTTCATTTTTGAAATTATTTAAGTTCAAAATATTTAAATTTAAGTTAATTAATCATTATTATATCAAAAAAAAATGTATAATACAATGGAATAGAAAAATCAAAAGCATAGTAATATACTCTTTTTAGCGATGAAAGATGTTATTATATTGAAGGGTGGATAGCTATTAATTTAAACTTTGATAAAATAAAATTGGCTATTGAAATATATGAGAAAAGAGATATAATAAGTTTATAACATATGACAAAAATTAAGGAGTGAAAAATGGAAGTCATTTCAAATGGTAATGGAATAAAGAAGGAAACAACAAATAAGTATTCAAATGTTAAGAAAGTGATTGCTGTGATGAGTGGAAAGGGTGGTGTAGGTAAGTCAACGGTCACATCACTTATGGCCGTTTCATTGATGGAGCAAGGTTATAAAGTTGGCGTTTTAGACGCCGATGTCACTGGCCCATCTATACCCAAAATGTTTGGTAAAAACGATGCTTTAGCAGTAGGCAACGAAGAAGGGATCAATCCAGTAAAAACAGATATGGGTATTGGTTTGATGTCTATTAATTTCTTATTAGAAGATAAAGAAGCACCTGTAATATGGAGAGGACCAGTGGTGACTTCAACTGTAAAACAATTCTTCACTGAAGTACATTGGGGGGACTTAGATTATTTACTAATTGATTTACCACCTGGCACAGGGGATGTACCATTAACTTTAATGCAATCTATGCCTTTAGATGGTATTGTCATCGTCACGTCTCCACAAGATTTAGTTAATCACATCGTTATAAAATCATTAAATATGGCTAAGAAATTACATGTGCCAGTTTATGGGTTAGTTGAAAATATGAGTTACTATGTTTGTAAAGATTGTAACACTAAAACATATATTTTTGGTGACAGCCAGTCACGGGCTGTAGCTGAACGGTCAAATGTTCCTTATATTACAGAAATACCCATTGATCCTAAAATGGTTGAATTAGTTAATAAAGGAAAAATTGAATACTATTTAAGAAATAATCAACAATTTAGTGATGGGTTTCAAAAAGATATTTTAGAACATCTTTAAAATTAATTAGAGAAAATAAAAAGAGCAGAAGAATTGATCATAGATACAATTCTTCTGCTCTTTTTTGGATTTAACAATTACATTCTTTTGACTTAACTGTTTCTACAACTTCTTCAACAGACATATTAGAAACATCTAGTACTAACATACAAGAGTCCCCATTTGGATGGCATTCCGAGGGCTCAATTTCTTCCCAAGCCTCATCAATACCTGAAATAAGTGTTACATTAGCCTTTGAGTCTTCATAACCGCTGTAATGTACTTCAAACCCTTCTGCTTCTAATGCCTCTTTGTACTCGTCTAATCCCTTTTGAATAGAAATAATTGGATCTTTCATAATAACACCTCCATTTAAATAATACCCATAAATAATTGTTATTAACATATATTATAAAATTTGATATAATTATAACACAAAGTTGAAGGAAAAGGAGAGAATTAAATGAATATTGCATTAATTGCCCATGATAAGAAAAAAGACCAAATTGTAAAATTTGCAGTGAAACACCAAGAAAGTTTAAAAAAATCAAATTTGTTTTCAACAGGCACGACAGGTAAACGTATACAAGATGTAACCGGCTTAGAGATTCATAGATTTAAATCCGGTCCTATTGGTGGCGACCAACAAATTGGTGCAAAAATTGCAAAGGATGAGTTAGATTTAATTATTTTTTTAAGAGATCCATTGACATCTCAACCCCATGAACCAGATGTTCAGGCCCTCTTAAGATTATGTGATGTCCATCATATTCCATTGGCTACTAATATTGTATCAGCAGAAATACTTTTAGAAGGCATGTTATCAGATGATTCATGGCGACAATTAAAAGGAAATTATAATTATTAAGAGTACAGATACTATCGAAAAAATTTCGATAGTATTTTTTTGTGGATAACCTGTGGGTAGTGTTGATAAGAGAACAAATTTTCCCACTATATATAGAAATCAGAGTTATTAATCCACAATCTATGTGGATAACTTATGAAAATATGTGTAAAAATTGTTGAAAGCTTGGGTAAAAGCAAAATAAATAATCCACAAGTTGACACTAATGAAAATTATTTTAGATGATTAGAAAAATGCTTTCAATTGAAGGAAAATTTTAGAAAATTTAAGTCCAATAAAAACTATAAGGACTAAAAAAGACTGAATGAAAAAATAAAGAAAGGATTAAATTGGTTTTTTTATATTGTGGATAACCTGTGGGCAGTGTTGATAAGAGAACAAATTTTCCTACTATATATAGGAGAATAAAAGGTTAATCCACAATTTGTGGGCATAACTTGTGGATTAATGTGGAAAACCTGTTAAAATTATGGGTAAAAAGGTCTAAACACAGGAAAAGTTACCCACAAGTACTAAAAGAATATGTTTTACACTTTGGTTAATCTGTGTTATAATTGAGCTGCAATTGAATAGATATTATGCGTAGGGAAGTTAGTGAGAATCTAACACGGTCCCGCCACTGTATGATGGAGCGATTTTAAGATGCCACTGGAAACGGGAAGGCTAAAATCAGCTATGAAGTCAAGTCAGAATACCTAACATAATATGAAAAGATATTAGTTACTCACGAGGATGAGTTAATCGAATTTTTTGGTTAATCC
>Ga0102925_1000343_pt1 | contig 24707 bp, 25 predicted proteins | sample SalPonR1_A_D1_MG_FD_78216 | JGI IMG/M metagenome (GOLD analysis project Ga0102925, IMG submission 78216) | Salt pond soil microbial communities from South San Francisco under conditions of wetland restoration - Salt Pond MetaG R1_A_D1_MG | ecosystem: Environmental > Aquatic > Marine > Intertidal...
ACCTATCGCTGTGCCTGTGGCGGTCACGTCAGCGTGCAATGTTTCGAGCCACAGTTCTACGCTGCCTTTCTCGATCTGATGGGGCTTTCCGGCGATGCCGCCTTTGCCGACCAGAACGATCCCGCCCAATGGCCTGCGCAGACCGAACGCCTCGCCGCGATCTTCGCGGCGCAGCCGCGCGATCACTGGGCGCGTCTCTTTGAGGGCAGCGACGCCTGCGTCGCGCCGGTTCTCTCGCCCGCCGAGGCGGCAGGCGATCCCCACATGGCCGCGCGCGGCGTCTGGCACATGGTTGACGATGTGCAGCAACCCGCCCCCGCGCCGCGCTTTGACGGGGCCGCGCCCGCGCCCCGCCCGATCCCGGCACGCGATGGCGATGGCGCAGCACTTCGCGCCGAACTTGCCGCGCGCGGGCTGGCCTGAGCGCCCGATTCGTCCACGCCCCCTTGGATCGCCCCGCCCAAGCGTCTATCTTGCCGCTTCGGGCACAGCGCGACAGGACAGGCAGAATGGCCAAGCCAAAGGAAAATCCCAACTACAAGGTCGTCGCCGAGAACCGGCGCGCGCGCTTCGACTATGCGATCGAGGACGATCTGGAATGCGGCATCATCCTTGAGGGTTCCGAGGTCAAATCCTTGCGCCTTGGCGGTGCCAACATCGCCGAAAGCTACGCCACCGTTGATAACGGCGAATTGTGGCTGGTGAACTCCTATGTCGCGCCCTACGAACAGGCCAAGACCTTCCAGCACGAGGAAAAACGCCGCCGCAAGCTGCTGGTGTCGAAAAAGGAACTGGCCCGGCTCTGGAACGAAACGCAGCGCAAGGGCATGACACTGGTGCCGCTGGTGCTCTATTTCAATCACAAGGGCATCGCCAAGATGAAGATCGGCATCGCCAAGGGCAAGAAAGCCCATGACAAGCGCGAGACCGAGGCCAAGCGCGACTGGAACCGCCAGAAACAGCGCCTCCTCAAGGACCACGGCTGAGCGGTGAGCTGCCGGTCGCAATTCCCCTTGTGGGAATGTCGGCCGGTTTTGCTAACCTGTGGTGACTTTCTGTGAGGAGGGCGCATGGAACTGTTGATCGGGCTGATCTCTGGAGCGGTTGGCGGCAATATCGCCGCCGGGCTTCTGCGTAACGTCAATCTGGGTCTCTTCGGAAATTCGCTGGCCGGGGTCATCGGCGCGGGGATTGCGGAAAAGACTCTGTCGGTCCTGGGCGATGACGGCTTGTCCTCGGTACTGGGCGGCGGCGATGCCGGGGTGCTCTGGACCCATGCCGTGACGGGCGCTCTCGGCGGCGCGGCGGTCTTGCTGGTGCTTGGCTCGATCCGGAACATGCTGGTGAAATAAACCCGGCGGCGCGCCGGGATTGCTTGCTCTCTACTGCGCCGCGCGCTAGGCATGAGCCGTCCGAAATCAGGGGACGCGCCCATGACCCATGACGATCCTAAAACCCTTGTATCCACCGACTGGCTGGCCAGCCATCTGAAGGATCCCGATCTTCGGGTTCTGGATGGCACCTATTTTTTGCCGCCGACCGATCGCGATGCCCGCGCCGAATATCATGCGGCACATATTCCGGGCGCGCGCTTCTTTGACATCGACGATATCAGCGACCATCGCTCGGCCCTCCCGCACATGGTCCCGCCGGTCGAAAAGTTCATGTCCCGCCTGCGGGCGATGGGCGTGGGCGACGGGCATCAGGTGGTGGTCTATGACGCGCTGGGCCTGTTTTCTGCGGCGCGTGTCTGGTGGCTGTTCCGCCTGATGGGGCAGGACAACATCGCGGTACTGGATGGCGGCTTGCCCAAATGGATGGCCGAGGGCCGCCCGACCGAGGACATGCCCCCCATCGTGCGTGACCGTCACATGACGGTCCGCCGCCAGAACCACATGGTCAAGGACGTCACGCAAGTCTCCGCCGCCTCCAAGCTGGGGGATTACGAGATCCTCGACGCCCGCTCGCCGGGCCGCTTCCGCGGCGAAGAGCCCGAACCGCGCGAAGGTCTGCGCGGCGGGCATATCCCCGGCTCGCGCAATGTCTGCTATCGCGACCTGCTCAATGACGACGAGACGATGAAGGATGCCGACGGGCTGCGCGCCGTCTTTGCGGATGCGGGGGTGGACCTCTCGAAACCCGCGATCACCTCTTGCGGATCGGGCGTGACCGCCGCCATCATCAACCTTGCACTGGAGCGGATCGGCAAGACCGATCACGCGCTATATGACGGGTCATGGTGCGAATGGGGCGCCTTCCCCACCGTGCCCGTCGCCACCGGAGAAGACTGACCCATGTTCGAACATCTCAAGGAACAGCCCAAGGACAAGATCCTCGCGCTCATGCAGGCCTACAAGGACGATCCGCGCGACGACAAGATCGACCTCGGCGTCGGCGTCTACAAGAACCCGCAGGGCGTGACCCCGATCATGCGCGCCGTCAAGGAAGCCGAGCGCCGCTGGTGGGATGAGGAAACGACCAAGGCCTATACCGGGCTGGCGGGCGATCCGGCCTTTTCGGATGCGATGATCGGCCTCGTGCTGGGCGATGCCGTCGCGCGCGACCATGTCGCCGCCGTCGCCACGCCCGGCGGCACCGGCGCGGTGCGCCAGGCCTTTGACCTGATCCGCATGGCCAACCCTGAGGCGCGGGTGTTCGTGTCGGACCCGACATGGCCCAACCATCTCAGCATCCTCAAGCACATGGAAATCGAGACCGTCAGCTTCCGCTATTTCGACAGCGAAACCGGCGGCGTAGATTTCGATGGCATGATGGCCGATCTGGCCGGGCTTCGCGCCGGCGACGTGGTGCTTTTGCATGGCTGCTGCCACAACCCGACCGGTGCCAACCTGACCGGCCCGGAATGGCAGGCCGTGATTGCGCTCATGAACGACATCGGCGCGCTGCCGATGATCGACATCGCCTATCAGGGCTTCGGCGACGGGCTCGAGGCCGATGCCGCCGCGACCCGCGCGGTCGCTTCGGGCTGCCCCGAAGTTCTGATCGCGGCAAGCTGCTCGAAGAATTTCGGCATCTACCGCGAACGCACCGGCATCCTGATGGCGGTGGCGCAGGAGAAGGGGATGCATGCGGTCACGCAAGGCAACCTCGCCTATCTCAACCGTCAGAACTATTCCTTCCCGCCCGATCACGGCGCACGGCTGGTCTCGCTCGTGCTGCACAGCGATGATCTGCGCGCCGACTGGCAGGCCGAACTGGAAGAGGTGCGCAACGGCATGCTCTCTCTGCGCGAACAGCTTTCAGGCGAGCTGCGCAAATTGACCAATTCGGATCGCTACGGCTTCATCGCCCAGCATCGCGGCATGTTCTCGCGCCTCGGGCTGTCGCCCGAAACGGTCGAGCGACTGCGCAAGGATCATGGCATCTATATGGTCGGGGACTCGCGCATCAATATCGCCGGGCTGAACAAGGATACCGTTCCAAAGCTGGCGCAGGCCATCGTCGATGTGGGCGCCTGACGCTCAGGCGCGGTAACGCGCCAGGAACATGGCGACCGCGCCTTCGACCACGCGCTCGATGTCCTGTTCGGTGGCCGGCTTGCCGACCCCGCACAGGCTGCGCAGGAACAGATCGCTCTTGCACAGCTCGCCGAACTGGTTGGCGGCCAGGTCCATGTCGTCGATCTTCAGCACGCCGCCGGTGACATAGGGCGTCAACACGCTGGTCAGACGTTCGCGCACCATCGCCGGGCCGGATTCGTAGAACCGGCAGCCCAGCTCGGGAAAGCGATGCGACTCCGCCACGCAGATGCGAAACACCTGCTGCCCGAAATCCGACAGGAAAAAGCGCACGATCCGATCCGCCGCCAGCCGCAGCACGCAGTCAATCGGATGATCCGCATCGAACTCCGCCAGCGCCGCCTCGGCCTGCCGGTTGCATTCCAGCCGGGCGACCTCGGAAAACAGCAGCCGCTTGTCGGGAAAATAGCTGTAAAGCGTGGCCTTCGAGACACCGGCGACACGGGCGATCTCGTCAACGCTGGCACCCTCGAAGCCGTCGCGCATGAAGACTTCGCGCGCGCCCTCCAGCACCTGGTCAAACTTTCTGCCCTTCTTGATCTCAGCGGCCATCGCCGTCATGCGGTGTCTCCTCAAAGCCGTCGCAGTCTAGTCGCGCCAGGGGGGACACCGCAAGCACCTCGCTTGCATGGTTTACGTATCCGCTACTTGTCGATGCCCGCGTCGGTCTGGGTGACGGGTGCGGGGGCGGGCTTGGGCGCAGGGTAGGACAGGGTCGGGGTCAGCGTGTCGGTCCCGATTCCAAAGGCCAATGCCGGGCCGATGGACAGCATGATCACAAATGCGGCAAGGACGGGTTTCATGGCGATCTCCTATCTGAACCGATCAGTTTACTTTCTCAAAAACATACCGATCAGTTTACTTTGCAAGTCAAAACTAAACTGACCTGTTCACTTTTGCTGCGGCCTTGTGTCTTCCTCAAAGCCCTTGTGCTTCCGGTTATTTTCGATAATTTAGAACCATTCTAAAGAAGGAGACCCGCGCCATGATTCCAGGAGTCTCATCGCGCCGACGCTTTTCTGATCTGTCCGAACAGGAGATTCTGGCCCTCGCCATCGCCTCCGAAGAGGACGATGCCCGGATATACCGGACCTATGCCGAACACCTGCGCACCGACTTTCCGGATTCGGCGCGCATCTTCGATGGCATGGCCGCAGAGGAAGACAGCCACCGTCGCGCCTTGATCGACCTTCATGAAAGCCGCTTTGGCGGGGTGATCCCGCTCATCCGGCGCGAACATGTGGCCGGGTTCTACGCCCGCCGCCCGGTTTGGCTGATGGAAAACCTCGGGATCGAACGCATCCGCGCCGAGGCCGAAGCCATGGAGCATGACGCCGAGGCCTTCTATCACAAGGCCGCACAGCGCAGCACCGATCCTGCCACCCGCAAGCTGCTGGGCGATCTCGCCGCCGCCGAGGCCGGCCACGGCGAACGCGCCACCGAACTCCAGGCCGAACATCTCGACGAAGACGCGCTTGCCGTCGAGGAACGTAATTCCAAGCGCCAATTCGTGCTGACATGGGTGCAGCCGGGGCTGGCCGGGCTGATGGATGGCTCGGTCTCGACGCTGGCGCCGATCTTCGCCACCGCCTTCGCCACGCAGGACACCTGGACCACCTTCCTTGTCGGTCTCGCCGCCTCGATCGGCGCGGGCATCTCGATGGGCTTCACCGAAGCCGCCAGCGACGATGGCGAACTTTCGGGCCGTGGCAGCCCGCTGAAACGCGGCATCGCCTCGGGTGTCATGACCACCGTGGGCGGGCTTGGCCATGCCCTGCCATATCTGATCCCAGATTTCTGGACCGCCACCAGCATCGCTTTCGCCGTGGTCTTCATCGAACTCTGGGCGATCGCCTGGATTCAGAACCGCTACATGGAAACGCCATTCTTCCGCGCCGCATTCCAGGTGGTTCTGGGTGGCGCGCTGGTCTTTGCCGCCGGGGTGCTGATCGGCAGCGGCTAGCGCGCGAAAAAGCCGCCGCGCGCGCGTCGCGCGGGCTTGCCTTTGCCCCCTGCCTCGTGGTCACTGTTGCGCGACACTGACCACATCAGAAGGGAACGCGCCAATGGAAACCCTATCGGAAAACGCCTGTTTCGGCGGTGTGCAGGGCGTATACCGCCACGCATCGCAGGCCACCGGTTGTGACATGACCTTCGGCCTGTTCCTCCCCGCCGAGGCGCAGGATGGGCCGGTGCCGGTGCTTTGGTATCTCTCGGGCCTCACCTGCACCCATGAAAACGCCATGTCCAAGGCCGGGGCGCAGGGTTGGGCCGCCGAACACGGAATCGCGCTCGTGTTCCCCGATACCAGCCCGCGCGGCGACGATGTGGCCGATGACGAGGCCTTCGATCTGGGGCAGGGCGCTGGCTTTTACGTGAATGCCACGCAATCCCCCTGGGCACCGCATTTCCGCATGTGGGACTACATCGCCGAGGATCTGCCCCGCGTGCTGATCAACAATTTCGCGGTGGACGGCGACCGACAGGCCATCACCGGCCATTCCATGGGCGGGCACGGCGCACTGACGCTGGCCATGTCCCTGCCGGGGCGCTTCACCAGCGTTTCGGCCTTCGCCCCGATCTGCAACCCCACCGCCAGCGATTGGGGCCGCAAGCAGTTCGCGGCCTACCTGGGCGAGGACGAAAGCGCCTGGGCGGCGCATGACTCCAGTCATCTCATGCGCGAACGCGGCTTTGACGGCCCGGTTCTGGTGGATACCGGCACCAGCGACCAGTTCCTCGACCTCCTTCGCCCCGAGACCCTCGCCGCCGCCTGCGCCGAACGCCGCCAGCCGGCGACGCTGCGCATGCAGCCGGGATACGATCACAGCTATTACTTCATCTCGACCTTCATGGAGGACCACGTCGCCTTCCATGCCGAGGCGCTCTATACAGGCTGACCGCATGTCCCATTACGACCTTGTCATCATCGGCTCCGGCCCCGCGGGCCGCGCCGCCGCCATTCAGGCGGGCAAGCTCAAGCGCCGGGTGCTTGTGATCGACCGCAAGGACCGTCTGGGCGGGGTCTCCGTCCATACCGGCACCATCCCCTCCAAGACCCTGCGCGAAACCGTGCTGAACCTCTCGGGCTGGCGCGAGCGCAGCTTTTACGGGCGCTCCTACCGGGTCAAGGACGACATCGGCGCGCATGACCTCAAGGCGCGGCTGCACAAGACGCTCGATTACGAGGTCGATGTTCTGGAACATCAGTTCAACCGCAACCATGTCGACACGCTTTGCGGCATGGCACGGTTCATCGGACCGCATGAGATCGAGGTCGCCACCGAGGCGGGCGACAAGACCCGGCTGACCGCCGACCGCTTCCTGATCGCCACCGGCACCCGCACCTATCGCCCCGATTATGTGCCCTTCAACGGCGCGACCGTGCTCGACAGCGACGAGTTTCTCGAACTTGCGCGCATCCCGCGCAGCCTGATCGTGGTCGGCGCGGGCGTGATCGGGGTGGAATACGCGACGATGTTCTCGGCGCTCGACGTGCGCATCACCCTCATTGAACCACGCGACAGCTTCCTCGATTTCATCGACCGCACCCTGATCGAGGACTTCACCCACCAGATCCGCGAAAACGGCGTCGACCTGCGCCTCGGCAGCGCCATCGACCGGATCGAGGACGCGGGCGAGCATGTTGAAGTCAGCCTCGCCAATGGCCGCCATGTGCGTGCCGAAATGCTGCTTTTCGCCGCCGGGCGCATGGGCGCGACCGACAGCCTGAACCTCGACGCCGCCGGGCTCGAGGCAGATCACCGCGGCCGCCTCGAAGTGGACCGCACGACCTACCGCACCGCCCAACCCCACATCTACGCGGCAGGCGACGTGATCGGCCACCCCTCGCTGGCCTCGACCTCGCTGCAACAGGGCCGTGTCGCCGCCTGCGACGCGCTCGAAACGCCCACGCTGCCCGAAAGCCCCTGGTTTCCCTATGGCATCTATTCGGTGCCCGAAATTTCCACCTGCGGCATGTCCGAAGAGGAAATGCAGGAACGCGGTATCCCCTACGAGGTCGGCGTCGCCCGCTTTCGTGAAACCTCGCGCGGGCATATCATGGGGCTCGAACACGGCATGCTGAAAATGCTGTTTTCGCTCAAGACCCGCCGCGTTCTCGGGGTGCAGATCGTCGGCGAAGGCGCGACCGAGCTCATTCACATCGCCCAGGCGGTGCTGAACCTCAAGGGCACGGTGGACTATTTCGTGCAGAACACCTTCAACTACCCGACCCTCGCCGAGGCCTACAAGATCGCCGGGCTCGATGCCTTCAACCGCATGCCCATTCCCGAGGAATACAAGGTCAGGCGCGACGCGGGCCAAACCGGAAAGACGACGCCATGAGCATCTATGTCGATGCCGACGCCTGCCCGGTCAAATCTGAGGTGGAAAGGGTCGCTACCCGCCACGGCCTGCGCGTCCATATCGTGTCCAATGGCGGGCTGCGCCCCTCGTCCAACCCATTGGTGGACACCGTGATCGTGCCCGATGGTCCCGACGTGGCCGACATGTGGATCGCCGAGCGCGCCGGTCCGGGCGATGTGGTCATCACCGGCGACATCCCCCTCGCATCGCGCTGCGTCGAGGCGGGCGCCCAGGTGCTCAAGCATAATGGCGAAGCGCTGACGGCGGCCAATATCGGCAACGTGCTGGCCACGCGCGACCTCATGGCCGACCTGCGCGCCGCCGACCCCTTCCGCCAGGGCGGCGGCAAGGGCTTCACCAAGGCCGACCGCTCGCGCTTTCTCGAAGCCCTCGAAAAAGCCGTGCGCGCTGCTGCAAGGCCACCCCGCGCCTGACGCCTTCGCGCGCCCCCGTATTCATCTTGCCGGAAATACTCAAATCACGCCGCCGACGTCTTTGCTTCGCCGGGGGGTTTACAAAACGTGGCCTCTCCTCTCATCTGGCGGGGCAGTTTCAGCCTCGGATATTCATGACCACCGCCACCACATCGCGATCCAACCTGATGGGCGCGCTTTGCGCCATCGCGGCGGTGCTGTGCTTTTCGATCAACGACATGGGTATCAAGTTCCTCTCGGACCGCTACGCCCTGCACCAGGTGATCTTCATTCGCGCGACGATCGCCATGTGCGTCTTTGGCGCGCTGATCATGCCCTTTGGCGGCGGGCTTGCGCTGATCCGCACGCGGCGCCTGGGGATGCATCTTTTGCGCGGGCTCTGCGTGGTCTTCGCCAATATGTGCCTCTTTCTGGGGCTGGCGGCGATGCCGATCGCCGATGCTATTGCGGTGTTCTTCGTCTCGCCGCTGGTGATCACCATCTTCTCGGTGATCTTCCTGCGTGAAACCGTCGGCGCGCGGCGCTGGGTGGCGATCGGCGTCGGTTTCCTCGGTGTGCTGGTGATCGTGAAGCCGGGCACCACGGCCTTCCAGCTTGCCTCGCTTCTTCCCGTCGCGGCGGCCACGCTCTATGCGCTGATGCATATCCTCGCGCGCAAGATCGGCGGCACCGAAAGCGCGGCGACAATGGCCTTCTACATTCAGGCCACCTTCATCGTCGCCAGCCTGCTCTTTGGCGCGGCGCTCGGTCATGGCGGCTTTGCTGGCACCGGCCACCCCTCGCTCGAATTTCTCCTGCGCCCCTGGGGGCCGATCGCGCCGGGCGACTGGCCGATCCTTGTGATGCTGGGCACGACCGGCGTGTTCGGCGGCCTTTTCATCAGCCAGGCCTACCGCCTGTCCGAAGCCGCCTTCGCCGCGCCGTTCGAGTATATCGCGATGCCGATGGCGATCATCTGGGGCGTCACGGTGTTTGGCACGTGGCCCGCCCCGACCGCCTGGATCGGGATTGCATTGATCGTTGGCTCCGGACTCTACATGCTCTGGCGCGAATCCGCCAAGGGCCGCACGCTCGTCGCCAAGGCCCCCCGCAGAAGGTAGAGACATGAGTATAAACGCCGTCGTTTTCGACATCGGCAACGTGCTGATCGAATGGCAACCAGAACGCCGCCTTGCCGAGCGCATCGGCGCGGATCGCGCCGCCTCGCTGTTCGCGGCCTTCGACGTGCATGCCATGATGACCCGGATCGACGCGGGCGGCGATTTTGCCGACACGATCGAGCAAACCGCACTGGCCCATCCCGACTGGCAGCACGAAATCCGCCTCTTTCGCGATGACTGGAACGCGATCGCGCGCCCCGAGATTCCCCACAGCGTCCGCCTGTTTCGCGCGCTCAGGGCGCGCGGCGTGCCGGTCTTCGCGCTGACCAATTTCGGGGCGCGCAATTTCCCCCTCAGCGCCGCGCAATTCCCTTTCCTCTCCGAGTTCGACCGCCATTACATCTCTGGCGAAATGTGCCTCGTCAAACCCGACCCGGCGATCTACGAAGCGGTGGAAACCGATTGCGGCTTTGCCCCGGAAACCCTCCTCTTCACCGATGACCGCGACGAGAACATCGCCGCCGCCCATGCGCGCGGCTGGCGCACCCACCTGTTTGACGGACCGGCAGGATGGGCGCACACTCTGGTCGAACACGGATTGCTGACCATGAAAGAGGCCGCATGACCATCACCATCATCCCCTTTGACGAAGGCGAAAGATATCTCGACTGGCTCGGGCTTTGCGACGCCTTCGAGGCCGGGCACAAACTGCCCAAGGCCGAGATCGCAGACAATTTCCTCTATCGTGACCGCGACACGATGCTCAATCGCGCCGCTTGGATCGACGGTCTGGGCATGGCCGTCAAGACCGCCACGATCTTCCCCGGCAACCCGGCCAAGGGCGCGCCGATGATCAACGGCGCGGTCAATCTCTATGACGATGCTGGCGGCACGCTGGCGGCGCTGGTGGATTTTCACCTCGTGACCAAGTGGAAAACCGCGGGCGACAGTCTCTTTGCCGCACGCAAACTGGCCCGCCCCGACAGCGAGAACATCCTGATCGTGGGCGCGGGGACAGTCGGGCATTCTCTTTTCGATGCATACTCCTCGGTCTTTCCCAATGCCCGTTTCCGGGTCTGGAACCGCACCCGCGCCAAGGCCGAGGCCATGGCCGAAACCTGCCCCGGCCTGCGCGTCGCCGACGATCTGGAACGCGCCGTGCGCGACGCCGACATCGTGACCTGCGCCACCATGTCCACCGACCCTGTCCTCAAGGGCGACTGGCTGCGCCCGGGCCAGCATATCGACGTGATCGGCGCCTATCGCCCCGACATGCGCGAGGTCGATGACACCGCGCTCACCCGCGCGCGCATCTTCGTGGACAGCTACGACACCACCGTCGGCCATATCGGCGAAATCAAGATCCCCCTCGAAGCGGGCACCATCACCCGCGACGACCTGATCGCCGATCACTATTCGCCCTCGGGCTTCAGCCGCACCAGCGACGACGAGATCACGCTCTTCAAGAACGGCGGCGGCGCGCATCTGGATCTCATGACCAGCCGCTACATCCTCGACGCCTGGCAGAGCGCGCAATGATCTGGTGGGCGCTGGCGATCCTGGCGGTCGCGGCGCCCATCGCCGCGCCCTTCCTCGCCGAGCTCCTGCGCCCGGCCATGCGCGGCGCGGCCCGCGCCTCCGCACCGGGGCAATTCGCCGACCTTCCTGGCGGCCAGACCCATTACCAATGGATCGGCCCCGCCGACGGCCCGCTGATCGTCTGCGTCCATGGCCTGACCACGCCCTCCTATGTCTGGCACCCGATTGCCGACGGGCTGGCGCGGCTCGGCTTTCGCGTCCTCATCTACGATCTCTACGGGCGCGGCTTTTCCGACCGCCCGCGGGGCGCGCAGGATACGGCGTTTTTCGTCTCGCAGCTCGAAGACCTGCTCGATGTTCTCGGGGTGGAAGGCCGGATCACCCTCATCGGCTATTCCATGGGCGGCGCCATCGCCTCCGCCTTCGCGCTCAAACATGGCGCGCGCCTGCGCCAGCTTGTGCTGCTTGCACCTGCGGGCATGGGGCATGATCTGGGGCCGGTGGCGCGGCTGGTGGTCGATTACGACCGGTTCGGGCGCTGGCTTTTCATGCTCGCCTATGGCCATTCCTTTCGCAGCGCCACGGAATCCGAACGCGGCCTCGACAGCAGCATCGACAACGTGGTTGACCGCCAGCAGGAAGAACTGCGCTGGCGCGGCTTTCGCCCGGCGGTGCTCTCGTCCCTGCGCCACGCGCTTTCGGGCGACATGGGCGACACGCATCGCGCCATCGCCGCCTGCGACCTGCCGGTCCTCGGCATCTGGGCGCGCGAGGACGAGGTGATCCCGATCTCCGGCCTTGGCCGCCTTGCCGAATGGAACCGCAACGCCCGCCAGGAGGTCATCGAAGGCGCCGGCCACGCCATCGCCTACACGCATGACCGCGAGGTCGTGGACCTGCTCGATATCCTTCTGGTGCGTTAGTGCCTCACGCCGCCAGTTGCGGCGGCGTCGCGCGCACTTCCCCAGGCCGACCCACCCGACCAACGCGTAATCCCCGTAAACGTCACCGATCCGCCCACCCAGCCAGAGCCCCATGAAACTGCCCAGCTGGTGAGTGAAGAACACGACCCCGTATCGCGTCGCGATATAGCGCAGCCCAAAAGGATGCGCGATCAACCCCGCCGCCGTCCGGGCGCGATCGGCCCGCATATCTCGGTCACGAAGGCCGGGCAATGCGCGGTCACGAATCCCGGCTGATACCCGCGGCTGAAGAAGCCCTGACCACTGGCGGGGCGAAAACCTCCCCCGCCGACCCGACACCGGTCAATTCAGCCATCGTGGTGCCCTCCATTCCCATCCGCGCACCGCTTTCCTTGCGCGCCCCGGCGCGCTATGCGTCGCTCCATGGAAACGCTGACCGAACTCTACGCCCGCATGACCGCCGCCGGGGATCTGACCCCGGATCCGGCGCAAGAGGCCGCGCTGCCCGAATTCGACCGTATCCGCGACGGGCTCGCCGCTCAGGCCGCGCGCCGGGGCTGGTTTCGCCGCGCGCCCGAACCGCCCAAGGGGCTTTACCTCTGGGGTGGGGTGGGGCGCGGCAAGTCGATGCTGATGGATATGTTCGTCGAAACCGCCCCGGTGCCCGCGCGGCGCGTGCATTTCCATGCCTTCATGCAGGAAATCCACGCCGGAATGCATGCAGCCCGCCAGAAAGGCGTCGAAGACGCGCTGGCGCCCGTGGCCGCTTCCGTCGCCGACGGCCTCAACCTGCTCGCCTTCGACGAGATGCAGATCACCGACATCACTGACGCCATGATCGTCGGGCGCCTCTTCCAGTCGCTCTTCGATGCCGGGATCGTGGTGGTCACAACCTCCAACCGCCACCCCGACGATCTCTACAAGAACGGGCTCAACCGCCAGCTTTTCCTGCCCTTCATCGACCTGATCAAGACCCGCATGGTGGTGCATGAAATGAACAGCCCCACCGACTACCGGCAGGACAGGCTGGCGGGCAGCCCCACCTGGTTCACGCCCCTCGGCCCCGAAACGCGCGCGCAGATGGAGGCCCTCTGGGGGGACCTCACCGATGGTCAGGATGCGCCGCCGCATGTGCTGCATGTGCAAAAACGCGCGGTCGAAATCCCCGCCTTTCGCAACGGAGTCGCGCGCGCCAGCTTCTATGATCTGTGCGGCCGCCCGCTCGGCCCGGCTGATTACCTCGCCCTGGCCGATGCCGCCCGTGTCCTGATGCTGGAAAACATCCCCCGGCTCGGGCGCTCCAATTTCAACGAGGCCAAACGCTTCGTCACCCTCATCGACGCACTCTACGAGGCGCGCGTGCGCCTGATCTGCTCGGCCGCCGCCGAACCCGAATATCTCTATGTCGAAGGCGAAGGCAGCTTCGAATTCGAACGCACCGCCAGCCGCTTGCGTGAAATGCAATCCGCCGACTGGGCGCAGGACTGAGCCCTTCATCTTGCCCGAAATACTCCGGGGGAGTCGCCGCTTGCGGCGACGGGGGCAGCGCCCCCGGCATCCCTCTCAGGTTTTCGCCGTCGCCTGAAGCCAGTTGATATACAGCCGTTCGGCCATCTCGTTGAACCGCTCCATCCGGGCATCGCAATCCGCGCTCAGCCGCTCCGCGGCACCTGCGCCAAGCGTGGCTTCCAGTGCCTCGGCATATTCCGGGATCCCCACCCAGTTTTGCACCGTGTCGGGCTCGACCTCGACATGGAACTGCGTCGAATAGGCCCGCGTGCCCCATTTCATTGCCTGCACCGGGCAAGCGGGCGAGGTCGCCAGCACCTGCGCGCCCGGCGGCAGTGCGGTCACCTCCGCGCCATGCCATTGCAGCGCCGGGAACATTTCGGGCAGCCCGTCAAACAGCACGCCGCTTGCCCCGGCTTCGGTCAGGTGCACATCCATCACCCCGACCTCGGGGCTTTGGGCCGGCCCGACCGCGCCGCCAAGCGCCTCGGCCAGCAACTGATGCCCAAGGCAGAGGCCCAGATAGGGCAGGCCGCGCTCCTCCACCGCCATGCGGATAAACGCCTTCTCCTCCGCCAGCCAGGGATGCGCATCCTCCTGCCAGGTGTCCATCGGCCCCCCCATCACCCAAAGCGCGTCATAAGCTTCGATGTCGGGCAGGGCCGCGCCCTTGTCCAATTCCACCGCGTCCCAGTCATGGCCATCCTCGGCCAGGAACCTGCGAAAGATGCCGGGATGCTCGGTGGTGGCGTGTTGCAGGACCAGAATGCGCATGCGTGGTCTCCTTCGGCTCGGGTTTCGTCAAGCCTAGGGCCGGGGCCATGCGGCGGCAAGCGCCCGCGTGGCAGCCTGCGCAAACCACATGCGCGCTGCCGCATTTGCGCTATCGGTAGGACGAGGGCGGCCGCCCGTAACGCTCCGAATAGGCGCGCGAGAAATGCGAGGAACTGGCGAATCCCGTCGCCAGCGCGATCTCGGTCAGGCTCAGCGGTGAATTGCGCAACAGGCTCTGCGCCTTGTCCAGCCGCAGCTCACGGTAATAGCGCATGGTCGAGCGGCCCAGCTTGTCGGTGAACAGCCGGTTGAGCTGGCGCGGCGACAGGCTGGCGAATCCCGCCAGCCGCGCCAGCGTCAGCGGCTCGCCCACATTGGCCTCCATCGCCGCCACCGCATCCAGGATCGCGGGCGCCGTCGTGCCGACGCGCTCCACCAGCCCGGCGCGCTGCGGCCCGATCGAGGGGCGCACATCGGTATGCATGAACCAGTCGCTGACCTGGCGGGCGAAATCGGCGCCGTGATGCTGGGTGATCAGCGCATGCATGAGGTCGATCGGCGCGGTGCCCCCCGCGCAGGTCACGCGGTCGCGGTCGATGACGTAAAGCGTGCGCTCGATCGCCAGATGCGGCGAGATTTCCGCGAGCGCCGCGGCATGTTCCCAATGCACCGTCATCCGCCGCCCCGCCATCAGCCCGGCGCGTGCCAGAATGATCGGCCCGCCCGACACGCCCCCCAGCGGCACGCCCTCGCGCCCAAGCCTTGCGAGCCAGTTCATCACCGCCCGGTCCGCGTAACCCGTCGGATCGCCCCCCGCGACCACGAAAAGGTAATCCAGCTTCAGCGCATCGCCCACCACCGCCTGCGGCATCACCACCGCCGCCCCGGAACTCGGGACCGGCGCCGCCGACGTGCCGAAATTCACCATGTCGTACAAGGTCCGCCCCGCCAGCAGGTTCGCCGCGCGCATCGGCTCCACCAGCGAGGCATAGGACATCATCGCAAAGCCCGCGACCGGCAGCACGCCGATTCGCCGCATCGCCGCCTCCGGGGCGGCTTTTGTCGGTTTTGCGCCGATTTCGTCCATTATGTCTATCTATCCGTCCATTTCAGAAAAGTCCATTTCCCCTGTTCCCGTCAGTCTGAAGGCAACGCGAGCAATGGGATTCACGCCAATGCGCTACTCCGCTTTCCGCATCCTCCGTGAGGGGCTGACCGGCAACAAGGGCTGGAAACCCGTCTGGCGCGAGCCCGACCCCAAGCCCGAATATGACGTCGTCATCGTCGGCGGCGGCGGGCACGGGCTGGCGACGGCCTATTACCTTGCCAAGGAATTCGGCCTGACCAATGTGGCGGTGCTGGAAAAGGGCTGGCTCGGCTCGGGCAATATCGGGCGCAACACCACGATCATCCGCTCCAATTACCTCCTGCCCGGCAACGAACCCTTCTATGAACTCTCGCTCAAGCTCTGGGAGGGGCTGGAACAGGATTTCAACTACAACGCCATGGTCAGCCAGCGCTCGATCCTGAACCTGTTTCATTCCGACGCGCAGCGCGACGCCTATGTGCGGCGCGGCAACGCCATGATCCTCGCCGGGGCCGATGCCGAACTGGCCGATGCCGACGAACTGCGCGCCGAGCTGCCCTTCCTCGATTTCGACAATGCGCGCTTTCCCATCAAGGGCGGGCTTTTCCAGCGCCGCGGCGGCACCGTGCGCCATGATGCCGTGGCATGGGGCTATGCCCGCGGCGCCGATTCCCGCGGCGTCGATATCATCCAGAACTGCGAAGTCACCGGCTTTGACATCGAGAACGGCACCTGCACCGGCGTCCAGACCAGCCGCGGCGCCATCCGCGCGCGCAAGGTCGCGGTCTGCGTCGCCGGCTCCTCGGGGCGGGTCATGGCGCAGGCCGGCATGCGCCTGCCGATCGAATCCCATGTGCTCCAGGCCTTCGTCACCGAAGGGCTGAAACCCGTTCTGCCCGGCGTCGTCACCTTTGGCGCGGGGCATTTCTATGTCAGCCAGTCCGACAAGGGCGGGCTGGTGTTTGGCGGCGATATCGATGGCTACAACACCTATGCGCAGCGCGGCAACCTGCCCGTGGTCGAGGACGTGGCCGAAGGCGGCATGGCGATCATGCCGATGATCGGGCGCGCGCGCCTGCTGCGCAGCTGGGGCGGCGTCATGGACATGTCGATGGACGGCTCCCCCTTCATCGACAAGACCCATATCGACGGGCTCTATTTCAACGGCGGCTGGTGCTATGGCGGCTTCAAGGCCACGCCCGCCAGCGGCTTTTGCTATGCGCATCTTCTGGCGCGCGACGTGCCACATCCCACCGCCAGCCAGATGCGCCTCGACCGGTTCATGACCGGCAACCTGATCGACGAGAAGGGGCAGGGCAACCAGCCCAACCTGCATTGAGAAGGCATCACCGATGATCATTCCCCACCCTCTTCTTGGCCCCCGCGACGCCGCCGAATTCGTCTATCTCGGCGATGCCACGCTGATCGACCGCCCCGACTGGCAGGCCGACGACGCGCTCGCCGCTTTCCACGATTACGGCTACCTGCGTGACAACCCCGCCGGGGCGCATCAGGAACTCTGGTATCACGAGCAGGGCGACCGCTCGTGGCTGGTGGTGACCCGAGACACCACCACGCATGAGATCACCTCCGTCGAACTGGCCCGTGACGTGGCCCGCAGCCGGGGGCGCAGCGCATGACCCAGCACCACCGCATCAAGGATGGCGGCCAGATCGACCGCGGCACCGACATCGCCTTCACCTTCAACGGCAAACCTATGACGGGCCATCCCGGCGATACGCTCGCCTCTGCGCTTCTGGCCAATGGCCAGCGCCTTGTCGGGCGCTCGTTCAAGTATCACCGCCCGCGCGGCATCCTGACCGCCGGGTCCGAGGAACCCAACGCGCTGGTCCACCTGCGCTCGGGCGCCCATCAGGAACCCAACACCCGCGCCACCACGGCCGAGCTCTTCGAGGGCCTCGCCGCCACCAGCCAGAACCATCGCGGCTCGCTCGAATTCGACCTGATGGCCGCCACTGACCTTCTGTCGCCCTTCCTTGCGGCGGGGTTCTATTACAAGACCTTCATGTGGCCACGGGCCTTCTGGGAGAAGATTTACGAGCCGGTCATCCGCGCCTCGGCGGGGCTTGGGCGGCTCTCGATGCAGGAAGACCCGGATCATTACGACAAGGGCTTTCTGCACTGCGACCTTCTGGTGATCGGCGCCGGGCCTGCCGGGCTTGCGGCGGCACTGGCGGCGGGGCGCGCGGGCGCACGGGTGATCCTCGCCGACGAGGATTTCACCCCCGGCGGAAGGCTCAATGCCGAAACGCTCTCCATTGACGACATGCCCGGCGCAGACTGGGCGGCCGAGGCCGTCGCCGAACTGACAGCAATGGACAATGTGCGCCTGATGACTCGCAGCACCGTCTACGGCGCCTATGATCACGGCACCTATGGCGTGCTGGAACGCTGCACCGATCATCTGCCCGACTCGGGCGGCAAGCCGCGACAGATCCTCTGGCGCGTCTATTCGCGCCGCGCGGTGCTGGCCGCCGGGTCCACCGAACGCCCTATCGCCTTTGGCAATAACGACCGCCCCGGTATCATGCTGGCGGGGGCTGTGCGCGCCTATGTGAACCGCTTCGCCGTGGCTCCGGGCCAGCAGATCGCCGTCTTCACCAATAACGATGATGGCTGGCGCACCGCCGCCGACCTGTCCGCCGCCGGTATCGACGTGCCCGCCGTGATCGACAGCCGCGATGCCCTTCCCCCGATCGACCTGCCCGGTATCCGCCATGTCCGTGGCGCTGGCGTGGCCGATACCGTGGGGCGCAAGGGGGTCAAATCCATTACCCTGACCGACGGTCAGATGATCCCGGTCGATGGCCTTGCGGTCTCGGGCGGCTGGAACCCCAATGTCCACCTCACCTGCCATCAGCGTGGCCGCCCCGCATGGCGCGACGAGATCAACGCCTTCGTGCCCGGCGGCACGCTGCCCCCCGGCATGGCCGTGGCCGGTGCCGCCAATGGTGCGCTGACGCTGGCGGCGTCCCTGGCCGAGGGCCGCGCCACCGCCAATGCCCAGATCAAGGAACTGGGCTTCAAACTCTCCAGGGCCGCCGCCCCGCGCGCCCAGGACGAACCGCGCGAAAGCGCTCCCTATTGGTATGTGCGCGAAAGCACCAAACGCGCCTGGCTCGATCAGCAGAACGACGTGACCGTGAAGGACGTGAAACTTTCCCATCAGGAAGGCTTCCGTTCGGTCGAACATCTCAAGCGCTATACGACCCTTGGCATGGCGACCGATCAGGGCAAGACCGCCAATATCCCGGCCCTCGCCATCATGGCCGAATGCACCGGCAAGACGATCCCGGAAACCGGCACCACGATCTTTCGCCCACCCTATACGCCCGTGCCCATGGGCGCGCTGGCGGGCCGCGCGCGCGGGCGCGAATTCCGCCCCTTCCGCCTGACCCCCTCGCATGAATGGGCCAAGGCCAACGGCGCCACCTTCGTCGAGGCGGGCAACTGGCTGCGCGCGCAATGGTATGCCCGCCCCGGCGAACAGGGCTGGCGCGACAGCGTGGATCGCGAAGTGCTGATGACCCGGCAATCGGTCGGCATCTGCGACGTGACCACCCTTGGCAAGATCGACATCCAGGGCCGCGACGCGGGCGCATTCCTCAACAAGGTCTATTGCAACGGCTTTGCGACGCTGGCCGTGGGCAAGGTGCGCTATGGCCTCATGCTGCGCGAAGACGGCATCGCCTATGACGACGGCACCACCGCGCGCCTTGCGGACAACCACTACGTCATGACCACCACCACCGCCAATGCGGTGCTGGTCTTCCGCCGGCTCGAATTCGCGCGCCAATGCCTCTGGCCGGACATGGATGTGCATCTCATCTCGACCACCGACGGCTGGGCGCAATTCGCCGTCGCCGGGCCGAATGCGCGCGCCCTGCTGCGCAAGGTGGTGGACAGCGATCACGACATCTCGAACGAGGCCTTCCCCTTCATGGGCTGCGCCGAAATCACCGTCTGCGGCGGCACGCCCGCGCGGCTCTTCCGCATTTCCTTTTCCGGGGAACTGGCCTTTGAAATCGCCGTGCCCGCGCGCTTTGGCCACTCCATGATGGATGTGCTGATGGAGGCGGGCGCCGAATTCGACGCCGTGCCCTATGGCACCGAGGCGCTGGGCGTCATGCGCATCGAAAAGGGTCACGCGGCGGGCAATGAACTCAACGGTCAGACCACCGCCCATAACCTCGGCATGGGCCGCATGGTCAGCCAGAAAAAAGACTGTATCGGCAACGTGCTCAGCCAGCGCCCCGAAATGATCCGCGACGACGCGGTCAAGCTGGTCGGCCTGCGCCCGGTCAACAGCGCCGACAAGCTGATTGCGGGCTCGCATTTCATCAATCGCGGCGATGACGCCACCATGGACAACGATCAGGGCTGGATGACCTCCGTCGCCTATTCGCCCTCGCTTGGCCATTCGATCGGCCTCGGCTTCGTCAAAAGCGGCGACACCCGCCAGGGCGAGATCATCCGCGCCGTCAATCCGCTCAAGACCGGCGAGATCGAGGTCGAGATCGTCTCCGCCCACTTCATCGACCCCGAAGGAGAGCGTCTTCGTGCCTGATTTCACCCTCACATCCGCCCCGCCGCTCGCGGGCCATGACAAGACCTTCGCCGATCTGCGCCTGACCTCGCCCAAGGATCTCGCCATCGTGTCGCTGGCGCTGCCGCTCGGGGCCGAGGACGCCGCGCAAAAGGCGATCAAATCCGCCTATGGCGCGGCACTGCCTGCGCCGGGCAAATCGGTTTGCACCAAGGACGGCACGCGCCTTTTGCGCCTTGGCCCCGATACCGGCCTCGTGCTTTTCACCCATGCCGCGCCCGACGCGGAACGGGTCGTCGCCGCCCATCTGGGCGGCGCTGCCTATACCACCGACCAGACCGATGTCTGGACCGGGCTGGACCTCACCGGCCCGCCCGCCCGTGCCGCGCTTGAACGCATCTGCCCGCTTGACCTTCACGACAGCGCCTTCGCCGTCGATGACGTCGCGCGCACCGCGATGGAGCATCTGGGCGTTCTCATCATCCGCACGGGGCAGGACAGCTTCCTGCTCCTGTCGGCCAGTTCCTCGGCAGGATCATTCCTCCATGCCGTCGAAACCTCGATCGAAAACACGATCTGAACAGGAAACCACGCGGATTCAGGGCTCCGTGTCATATAAGGGAAAGGAAGATCATCCATGTATCTTGAAAACCTTGAGACCGCCCGGCCTGCCGTTTCCGGTCCCCAAAACGCGCGCCGCAGCCTCTCGGGCGCCTTCGTGTTCCTCAGTCAGGACTCCTCCGTCGCCTTCGCCGCCGAGGCCTGCATCGACGTGCTGCGCTCCGCCAACCGGCTTCTGGGGCAGGACGGCTATGGCTGGTCGCATATCTGCGCCAGCGATCGCAGCCCGATGGACGGCCCGATCTGCGGCCCCGACCAGACCCTCGTGCTGATCGGCGGCACCGAAACCCCCTGGCGCCCCGATACGCTGCGCCTCGATGCGCTGCGCGCCTGCATCCGCAACGCCGCGCGCGTCTGCGTCGTCGGCTCGGCCGTCTTCGTGCCCCTTGCCGCCGGTGTTCTGGGCGCGCGCCGCCTCTCGGTGCATCCCAATTTCCGCCCCGGAGTCGAGGAACTGGGCCGCGATCTCGACCTCAGCACCAGCGCCACCTGCCATCACAAGGCCCTCTCCAGCGCCATCAGCCCGGCAGCAGCGATCCGCATGATGGTCGAACTGGTGGGCGCGCGCGACGGCGAATTCACCCGCGCCGCCCTTTCCCGCTATCTCGGCCTCAGCGAACCCGAGGCCGAAACCCTTGTCGGCGAACACTGGCGCTACAAGCGCATGGCCCAGGGCGACGAGGTCATATCCGACGCGCTCCAGATCATGCTCGACCACCTCGAGGACACGCTGTCCGTCGGCCAGATCGCCGATATCCTCTCGGTATCCCCCCGCAAACTGGAACGTGGCTTCAGCGATCTGCTGCGCCAGACGCCCCTCAAGGTCTATCGCGACCTGCGCCTTGACCGGGCTCACAGCCTGCTTGCGCAAACCTCGATGCCGATGAACGAAGTCTCCGTCGCCTGCGGCTTTTCCAACGTCACGCTGATGAAAAAGTGGTTCCACCGCAAATACGGCCAGATGCCCGATCAGGTCCGTCGCCACGCCTTTTCCGGCTGCGCCGCCGCCTGACACGACTCCCCTTGGGGCGCGCGGCCACCCGCCGCCCCTTGCCAGCCCTGCCCCCCTTTGCTTTAACCCCCCGGAACCCCTTTGCCCCGGAGGCCGGCATGGTCGACATCGCAACCCGCGTCTATAATCACCGCTGGAAGATGGACCCGATCGTCCGCTCCCTGATCGACACGGATTTCTACAAGCTGCTGATGTGCCAGTCGGTGTTTCGCAACAAGCCCGACACGCAGGTCTCCTTCAGCCTCATCAACCGCAGCAAATCCGTTCGCCTTGCCGATCTGGTGGACGAGGGCGAGCTGCGCGAACAGCTCGATCATATCCGCTCGCTTTCCCTGACGCGCGGCGAATCCACCTGGCTCAGGGGCAACACCTTCTATGGCAAACGCCAGATGTTCACGCCCGAATTCATGGAATGGTTCGAGGCCCTTCGCCTGCCGCCCTATCACCTGGAAAAGCGCGACGGCCAATACGAACTGACCTTCGAGGGCGCCTGGCCCGAGGTCATGCTTTGGGAAATTCCCGCTCTCGCCGTGCTGATGGAACTGCGCTCCCGCGCGGTGCTGCATGACATGAAGAAATTCGAACTTCAGGTGCTCTATGCCCGCGCCATGACCAAGCTTTGGGAAAAGGTCGAACGCCTGCGCCCGCTCGACGGGCTGCGCATCGCCGATTTCGGCACGCGGCGGCGGCATTCCTTCGTCTGGCAGGATTGGTGCGTGCAGGCCATGAACGAAGGTCTGGGGCGCGGCTTTGTGGGCACCTCCAACTGCCTGATCGCCAAGAACCGCGATCTCGAGGCGATCGGCACCAACGCTCATGAACTGCCCATGATCTATGCCGCCCTCGCCGAAGATGACGCCGAACTGGCCGAGGCCCCCTACAAGGTGCTGGCCGACTGGCAGGACGAGCATTCGGGCAACCTGCGCATCATCCTGCCCGACACCTACGGCACCGAAGGGTTTTTGCAGAACGCCCCCGACTGGCTGGCCGGCTGGACAGGTATCCGCATCGATTCAGGCGACCCGGCCACCGGCGCCGAGGTGGCGATCCGCTGGTGGCAGGACCGCGGCGAGGATCCGCGCGAGAAACTCATCATCTTCTCCGACGGGCTGGACGAAGAGAAAATCATCGACCTCCACCGCCAGTTCCACGGCCGCGTCAAAATCAGCTTCGGCTGGGGCACGCTGCTGACCAACGATTTCCGCGGCCTCACCACCGGCGACGCCCTCGCGCCCTTTTCTCTGGTGTGCAAAGCCGTCGCCGCCGAAGGCAAACCCACCGTCAAACTCTCCGACAACCCCAACAAGGCGATGGGGCCAGAGGAGGAGATCGCCCGCTACAAGCGCGTGTTCGGGGTAGGCGAGCAGGAGGCGATGGAGGTTGTGGTTTAGGTGGTGAGCGTGCCAAATTTACTTGAATTTAGCGAATCGCATGTTATTTTTGTCATCGAAGACCGGCAGTTCCAGTGACACATGTCTTGGCAGCCTTCGGGCGCCGGTCATCACTTCCCTGCAGCATGTTATGAAGAAGGGTAGTCCTTATATTTCTTGGGGAACCTTCCAGATGAGTGCTGTATAATTACCTCGGCCAGCGCTTTTCGAGAATTTGAATGGTTTGGTTGGCGGATGAACTGCCTGCAGTAGAGATCAATATCAGCTAACTGAATCAACCTACTGTGATGTGACTTCGCAAAATGAACTGTGTCAACAAGCTTTGAAATCTCGCGTCCGTAATAGAATTTGGTTCCATCACTACGAAATTTGGAAAGGTTGGCAACAGATGGACCGATATTTGGTTCATCATAGTCGCCGATTAGCATCCCAAAGGTGTTTTGCCGTCTAAGGAATTCGTCAACCTTCTCGACAAAATACATGAAAGTCAGTTCTTCTCCCTCCGCAGGTGAGGTAATGAATCGAACTCTTTCAATTTCTACTCTTGAATAAATGGACTGGACTGACGCTTTTGTGGTTATCTTTATAAGCTGGCATAGAATATCTATTCTTTCGTCAAACGGGACACCTTTAAAATTTCTCTTGCCATGGAAAATGTCTTTAGCGTGGAATTCTGTATCTACATTTAGAATAGAGTTTCCAAAGGCGCGTGTAGCTAATTCGTTTAATTCCGCCTCAATACTACTCACGTCATCAACATGGATAGCAATGCCGCCAAACCAATGCGCGGGTTGTTTGCCCACTTCGTATTTTACCTCATCATAGTAGATCAAGTGCATTAAGTACTCACTCTCTGATTGTTCTATGACTTTCTATCTATGCGAAGAATTTTGGGCAATTAGCATTTATGACGTTTTGGGTTTCCCAGTTGAAATTTGAAAACTTTAACGCAACCTTTGAGACGGACAGTAGCTTGACCCTTCCGTCATTTCGCCCCCCTCAAATCCACCGCCCCGCATCCATCCGCTGATCACCCAAATCCATCCGCGAACCGAAGCGCCGCCCAGTTCCGCGCCTCATGGACGATCCGCAGGATCACGACGCCATGTCCCGTTTGCCGATAGAATACCAGGTGCCGCCCTGATAGCATGGATCGCACCCCCGGCACGAAACCCGACCGATCGCGCCCCGCCTCGGGCGTTTCAACCACCCGCGCGAAACAGGCGAACAGATTGCCGACATACCTGTCGGCCTGATCCGGCCCCCATCTTGCGCTGGAATAGTCCCAGATCCCGTCCAGATCCGCCTTCGCCTGTCGCGTCAGGCGATACCGCGTCACGTCGGCTTGTTGCGCCTGGACGCAAGGAAGCCTTCAAGTTCGACATCCACCGTTTCACCGGCCCCGGCCTGCCGATCCGCCTCTTCGAGGCTGGCTTTCAGACGGTTGAACTCAAGCTCCATTTCCTGCCGCTCCAACATCCGCAACCCCGCGCGCACAACATCACTGGCCGAACTGTAACGGCCACTCTCCACCGCCTTGGTTATGAATTCGTTAAAGTGGTCGCTCAGAACGACCGAGGTATTGCGCGCCACAGGCTGTCTCCTTTGCGCAGCAATATACCAATCCTTGGTACCCCGTTCAATCTTCCCCATCCACCTTGCCGCGTAGCGCCTTCACCTCGCCGCGCACCTTCTTGGCCTTGAGCCGCCGTTTCTTGGACCCGAGCGTCGGGCGTGTCGGGACCCGCCGCTTGGGTTTCTCCAGCGCCTTGCGGATCAGCTCGGCCAGCCGTTCGCGGGCGATCTCGCGGTTGCGGGCCTGGCTGCGCGTCTCCTCGACCTG
>Ga0102925_1000353_pt1 | contig 24543 bp, 22 predicted proteins | sample SalPonR1_A_D1_MG_FD_78216 | JGI IMG/M metagenome (GOLD analysis project Ga0102925, IMG submission 78216) | Salt pond soil microbial communities from South San Francisco under conditions of wetland restoration - Salt Pond MetaG R1_A_D1_MG | ecosystem: Environmental > Aquatic > Marine > Intertidal...
GCGCTGGCCGGTGAAACGCCCATCCAGGTAAAAGCGCGCCTCGCCCGTGGGCAGGATCACCTCGTCGCTCGCATTGGTGAAGCTGGCCATCAGGAAGGCACGGTCATCCATCAGCGGCACCGCGCGCGCCACGGTTTCGGCCGCTATGTCGAGCGTTCCAAGCGCGATGCGCAGCCGGTCTGCGCCCGAAGCGACCGAAACCGCGCCGGGAGTGTCATAGCTGACCGAGAGCCCGTCAAAGCGCGCCTGGGCCTCTTGCACCACCGGGGCGGCTTGGGCCATCGGGGCTGCGAATTCAGCGACACCGTCGGCGGCGCCGCGCATCAGCGTCTTGGGCCGGATCTCTTCGGGGTCGTGGATGCGGCGCAGCCAGGGCCGGATCTCGCCGGGCGTGGTCTGCTCCGAGGGGCGAAGGGTCGAGAGCGACAGCGCCACGTCGCGCCAGTTCTCGCCGGTGGACTGTTGGATGAAGGCGCCGCGCGCGATGCTCAGTTGCCCGTCGGCGCGGGCGAGCTTGAGGTCATAGACCGGCTGCCAGCCTGCTCGGTCAATCGTGTAGCTGACCGTGACGCGGCCCTGGGTGGCGCTGCCGGCATCGACCGAGACGGCCAGCATTGCGCGCGGCGTGTCCTGGGGCACAAGCGCGCGCAGGGCCTCGCGGGCCTTGGCAAGATCGTCGCGCAGGTCTTTCAATGCGCGGTCGGCGGCATCGGCCCGCAGCCCGGCATCAAGAGCGGCCTGTCGCGCGGCAAGGGTTTCCTGGCCGATCATCGCCGCAAGGTCGCGCAGGGCGGCGGTGTCCATCCCGGCAACGGACTCGCCCTGCCCGAGCTGTTCGAGGAAAGCGACGCGCGACTGCGCCGCCTGTTGTTCCAGTTCGATCCGGGCGACCCCGGACTCGCCGCCGCGCAGCGCCTCTTCAAGCTGCTCCACCTGCGCGCGGGCGGCATCGAGCGCGGCATCGGCCTTGTCGTCGCGCGGCGGAACGTAATCGTTGCGCAGCGCCACCCCGCCCATCACCGCGCCATCGACCGAGACCCGCACCGAGGCCAGTGGCGTGGAGTCGGGCAAGTCAGCCAGGATCAGGCGATGCTGACCGGCGGGTGCGCTGAAGCTGGCCTCGCGGATGACGCTGCCGCCTTGCGGATAAAGGGTCACGGCGGCGACCTGGCTGGTGATGGGTATATCCTCGGCCCAGAGGGCGGCGGGGGCAACGGGGGCGAGGACGAGAAGACAGGCGAGGGCGCGCATCGGGGCATCTCCTTAGCAAGGGTCGGGGCGACTATCCCCCCGTGTCGGCGCCAAAGGCAAGGCCGGTTTGCCTGACCGCGCGGATTCACGCTTTGCTAACCATCGACGGGCAGAATGGCGCCATGATGCAGGAACGGATCGAAATGAAGATGCATACCGACATGCTGCGCGCAGCCAGCCAAATCGCGCGGGCGCGTGATGTGACGGTGGGCCAATTGGTGCGCGACCTGCTGGCGCGCGAGATTTCCCGCGCCCATGCGAAACCGCCTGTCAGGGCGGATGAGCGGCTTGTCGCGCCCTTGCGCGCGCGCCTCGCTCCGGACCTGGCCGACGCGGCGGATTGGGGCGACCTGCAGGCGCGGCTTTGCGCCAAGGGCTATATCCTGCGCGCCGCGGGCGGCGGGCTGGCGTTGCATGACTGGCCGGGTGAGCGGCGCATCTGCAAGGCTTCCGAGCTGGGGTTCAGCTATGCGCGCCTGATGCGCCGGTTGCGCGCGCCCTTTCCGGGGCACCCGCATGCATGGCTGACCGAACGCCACCTTGCCCCCGACGAAACGGGCGCCCCCGAAGGGACGCCCGAAACCGTGTTGATCGAACCGGACGGACCGGACGAAGCGGATCAGCCTTTCTTGAGCACCCGGTTGCCCAGTGTCTCGGCGATCTGAACCGCGTTCAGGGCCGCGCCCTTGCGCAGGTTGTCGCTGACGCACCACAGGTTCAGGCCGTTCTCGATAGTGCTGTCCTGACGGATACGGCTGATGAAGGTGGCGAAATCGCCGACGCATTCGACCGGTGTGACGTAGCCGCCGTCCTCGCGTTTGTCGATCACCATGATCCCCGGCGCCGAGCGCAGGATGTCGCGGGCCTCGTCCTCGTCGAGGAATTCCTCGAACTCGATATTGATCGATTCGGCGTGGCCGACAAAGACCGGCACGCGCACGCAGGTCGCGCTGACCTTGATCACGTCATCGACGATCTTCTTGGTTTCGGCGACCATCTTCCATTCTTCCTTGGTCGAGCCATCCTCGAGGAAGACGTCGATATGAGGGATCACGTTGAAGGCGATCTGCTTGGGGTAGACCTTGGGCGGCACATCGTCGGTGGGGTTGTAAACCGCCTTGGTCTGATCCCAAAGTTCGTCGATGCCGTCCTTGCCCGAGCCCGAAACGGACTGGTAGGTGCTGACCACCACCCGCTTGATATGGGCGCGGTCGTGCAGGGGCTTCAGGGCCACCACCATCTGCGCGGTCGAGCAATTGGGGTTGGCGATGATGTTCTTCTTGGAATAGCCGTCAACGGCCTCGGGGTTCACCTCGGGGACCACCAGCGGCACGTCGGGATCGTAGCGATAGAGCGACGAGTTGTCGATCACCACGCAGCCCGTGGCGGCGGCCTTGGGCGCATAGGTCTTGGTGGCGTCCGAGCCGATGGCGAACAGCGCGATGTCCCAGCCGGTAAAGTCGAACGCATCCAGATCCTGGGTCTTGAGGGTCTTGTCGCCAAAGCTCACCTCGGTTCCCAGCGAGCGGCGCGACGCCAGCACGGCGATCTCGTCCACCGGGAACTGGCGCTCGGCCAGGATGTTCAGCATTTCGCGGCCCACATTGCCCGTGGCGCCCACGACGACGACCTTGTACCCCATTTGTCAATCTCCAGATCATGAGAGGTTTCGGAAGCGGCGTCATATACCGATGCGCATCCGGATGAAAGGGGCCGCGTCAGAGCACGCTGTCGCGGCTGGCGAGGTATATAAGCACGCCGCCAAGGTGAACAACGCCGAAAAACGCAAACAGCGCGACATAGGCGCCGCTGACGCCGCCCGCGGCCAGCCCCGCCGCATGGACCGGCCCCGAGACGAACTGAGCGACACCCGCGCCAGCGATGCCGAAGAGGTTCAGGAGCGTCACGCCACGCCCCGCCAGATGCGCGGGGAAAAAGCTGCGGGCATGAGCGATAATCACCGGAAAGGACGCGCCGAAAAAGCCCAGCGCCGCCGCCAGCACCACCGAGAGCATCACCCCCTGCCCCACCGTCGCCGCCAGCCCCAGGGCCGCCAGCGCCGCCAGCAGGTTGCCGGTGAAGATCACCCATTTATGGGTGCGAAAAATCCGGTCGAGCGGCCCATAGCAGAGCGTGCCGCAGATCATCGCGACGCCCATCACCAGCGTCGCCTGCCCGATCTGCCCGGTATCGAGCGCGAAGACATCACCCAGATATGGCCCGATCCAGAGCCCTCGCACCGCCGCCGAGGGCGCGTAGGCCACAAACATCAAGGGAAATATCGCCCAGAGAGCGGGCATCCGCAGAAGGTCCAGAACCGAGCCGCGCGCATCCCCAGCCGCCGGTTCGGGATCGCGCACCAGCGCCGCGATGCCCAACGCCACCGCGCCCGAAATCACCGCCAGCGCGGCCAGCGCCGCGCGCCAGCCCATCAGCTCGGCCGCCAGCGCCATCGGGTAGGATGCCACGAGGTTGCCCAGCGACCCGACCCCCAGCATCAGCGCCGCCAGCGTGGCGAAACGCGCGGGCGCGAACTGGCGCGCGAAGATGTAATAGGACGCCATCAGCACCGGCGAGCAACCCACCCCGATCAGCAGCATTGCCAGATGCACATGCAGCGCGCCCTGCGCCAGGGCAAACAGCAGCGCACCGCCCCCGCCCCCCAGAAGCAGCAGCACCGAGGCCGTGCGCCGCGGCCCGATCCGGTCGAGCGCCCAGCCGACCGGAAGCTGCATGATCGCAAAGGACAGGAACCACAGCCCCGACGCCACCGCCAGAACATCCGGGCCGGTGCCGATATCGCGCTCGAGAAGGGGCGCGAGGACGGCAAGGAAGGCGCGAAAGAACTGGCTCAGCACATAGGCGAGGCACAGCAAGACCAGACCGGCACGCATCCGTTGCTCCTTTGTGGATGAGGGGTTGCGCATGGGTTGCACTTTGGTCGAGCCTTGGCAAGGCCCAGGAGCGATTGGCGGGCCGTGCATTGATACGGATCACTGCACGGGCCGCGGCGATGCGTTATGATTGGATATCAACAGCGCGAAAGGAGAGAGCCATGAGCGGCAAGGACGACAAGCAGGACAAGGCAAGGGTCATCCGCGTGCCCGAGGCGGTCGGCGTATTCGACAGTTTCGAGGCCCAGCAGGCGGCGTTCTACGATCTGCGGGCGGTGGGCTTTCACCACGGCGATATCAGCCTGCTGGGCAGCCGCGAGGCGCTGGAGGCCAAGCTGGGCAAGGCCTGGTGGGAATCGCGCGACCTTGAGGACGACCCGAGGGCGCCGCGCGCGCATTTCGTCTCGGAGGAGGCGATGGGCGAGCTGGAGGGCGCGATCGCGGGCGGGTTCTTTTTCGTCGGCTCGTATATCGCGATGGCGGCGCTTTTGACCCCGGCCAGCACGCTGGCGGCATCCATCGCGGCGATCGCCATCGGTGGCTCTCCGGGGGCGGTTCTGGGCACGCTGCTGGCGCGTCGCGTAGGCCACCATCACAAGGATTACTATGCCGAGCAGATCAAGCATGGCGGCATCCTGATGTGGGTGCGCACCCGCGACAAGGAGCGCGAGGAGGTGGCCGTCAGGATCATGGAGGGCCATTCCGGACGCGACGTCCATGTCCATGACTGGAGCGAATGAGACACACGCATCCTGAGCCGCGCGCGCGCCTGCCCCGTCAGGTGCCGCGCGCGATCAGCACATCCACATGGGCCGCCACGCTGGCGGCCAGCGCATCGAGGTCATAGCCCCCTTCAAGGCACGACACCACGCGCCCGCCGCAATGGGTATCGGCAAGGTCGCACAGCCGTCCCGTGACCCAGGCGAAATCGTCCTCGGTCAGGCGCAGGCCCGCCAGCGGGTCGTCGTGATGGGCATCGAACCCCGCCGAGATCAGCAGCAATTCGGGCTTGAAGGCGTCGAGCGCGGGAAAGACCGTCTCCTCGTAGGCGGCGCGGAAAGTCGCGCCATTGGTGCCCGGATCAAGCGGCAGGTTGATCACGTTGCCATGCGCGCCGGTGTCGCTGGCCGGGCCGGAGCCGGGCCAGAGCGGGTATTGGTGCGACGAGATGAAAAGGCTGCGCGGCTCGGACCACAGAAGGTCCTGCGTGCCGTTGCCATGATGAACGTCGAAATCCACCACCGCGACACGGTTGAGCCCGTGGCGCTCCATCGCGTGACGCGCGGCGATGGCGATGGTGCCAAAGAGGCAAAAACCCATCGTCCTGGCGGTTTCGGCGTGATGCCCCGGCGGGCGGGTGGCGAGAAAGGCGTTGGCGACCTTGCCCGCCAGCACCATGTCGACGCCGGCCAGCGCGCCGCCGACGCCGCGCAGCGCCGCATCGACGGAGCCGGGCGACATCCAGGTATCGGGATCGAGCTGCGCGATGCCCTCGTCGGGTTCGGCCGCGCGAATATGGTCGATATGGTCCTGCGGGTGGCAGAGGCGCACATCCTCGATCCGCCCCAGCGGCGCTTCGATCTGCTCGAGCGTGCGCCCCTGCAACGCCGCCAGCACCCGTTCGAGGCGCGCCACCTGTTCGGGATGCCCCGGCGGGGTGACATGCGAAAGGCAGTCGGAATGGGTGATCATCGCTGTCGTCATCATGGCCTCCACTGGTTTGGGGGTAAATGAACGTCTTGGCCCCGCTTTGTCCAGAGCGGGCTTGTTGACCTGTCGCGCGCATGCAATCCTGACGGTCGATGGAAGAAAACGCACTCGAAGCCTCGCAAGAGATCGCCACCAGCCTCTGGCATGAGGCACAGGTTCTTCTGGATCAATTGCTGCGGCCCTGGAACACCTACCAGATCCTCATCGCCGCCGCGCTGTTCCTGATCGCGCATCTGTTGGCGCGCCTGATCGGCCCGAGCCTGCATGGCTGGATCCGCGCGCGTCAGGGCTGGCCGAAATGGCGGCTTCGGCTGCTGGTGATGCTGCATCGGCGGCTAAGGCTGATCATGTTCGTGCTGATGATCTGGCCGACGGTCTGGATCATGCAGGCAGCGACATGGCCCAGCCGCTCCTACCTTCTGGCGATCTTTGCCAGCCTGGCGCTGGCCTGGCTGCTGATCGCGCTGGCGACGCGACTGATCGTCAACGGGTTCCTGCGCAGCGTGGTACGCTATGCCGCCTGGACCTGGGTGACGCTCAGAATCCTGGGCCTGACCGACGAGACCCGCGATATCCTGGACCAGATCGCCATCGACCTTGGCGACATGCGCCTGTCGGTCTGGTTGGTGGTGCAGGCGATCGCGTTGCTGGCGGTGCTGATGTTCGGGGCGCGGTTCCTGTCGCGCAGCACGGCAGCGCAGATCCGGCGCAACGAGGAAATATCGCCCTCGATGCAGGTTCTGGCCGAGAAGATTCTTCAGGTTCTGCTTTATGGCGCGGCCTTCTTCATTGGCCTCAGGGCCGTGGGCGTGGACCTCACGGGGCTCGCGGTGCTGTCGGGCGCGATCGGTGTCGGGCTTGGCTTTGGCCTGCAGAAGGTGGTGTCGAACCTCGTGTCGGGTGTGATCCTGCTGCTGGATCGCTCGATCAAGCCGGGCGACGTGATTTCGCTGGGCGAAACCTTTGGCTGGATCAACAGCCTTGGGGCGCGCTACGTGTCGATCACCACGCGCGACGGGCGCGAATATCTCATTCCCAACGAGGACCTGATTACCGGGCAGGTGGTGAACTGGTCGCATTCCAACGATTACGTGCGGCTCGACATCGAATTCGGCACCGCCTATTCGGACGACCCCCACAAGGTGCGCCGGATCGCCATCGAGGCCGCCAAGAGCGTCGACCGGGTGTTGGAATTCAAGCCGCCGGTCTGCCATATCGTGGGCTTTGGCGACAGCAGCGTGGATTACCTGTTGCGCTTCTGGATCAAGGACCCGACCGGGGGGCTGACCAACATTCGCGGCAATGTCTATCTTGCGCTGTGGGATGCGTTCCAGGAGCACGGCATCTCGATCCCCTTCCCGCAGCGCGAGGTGCGGATGCTGGACGAAGCGTGACAAGCGCGCAGACCGCGCCGCGCATCCGCCCCCGGCAGATCGGCAACGCCCATTGGCACGTTATGGCTGCAATGCATTTCGATTCATTGAAAAGACATGCATCACTTGCTACCTTGGTATCAGGCCCGGCACCGGGGCGATGAGCGGTGTGCAACGAAGGAGGACTATGTCCTGTCTTTTACGACCGATGCGGCCGGAGCCGCTGAACAGGGGGCGGCCGTCATGGCGCCCGTGATGGACGCGACAAGCGAAGCGCAGCTTGACCGCATCCTGACCTCACTTGACGAAGACAAGGCCGAAGAGATCGTGCAGATCGACCTTCGCGGCAAATCCGCGATGGCAGACTACATGGTGATCTGCTCGGGCCGGTCCTCGCGCCAGGTTTCCTCGATTTCCGAGAAACTGGCCGACCGGCTCAAGCACGAGTTCGGCATCCTGAGCAAGATCGAGGGCAAGGATGCGGGCGACTGGGTGCTGATCGACACGGGCGACGTGATCGTACATGTGTTCCGCCCCGAAGTACGCGAGTTCTATCAGCTTGAGAAAATGTGGCAGCCCGCACGGGCCACCGCGACCGCCGAAAGCTGAATGCGCGTTCATATCTGCGCGGTGGGCCGGGTCAAGACCGGCCCCGAACGCGACTTGATCGACGATTACATGACCCGCTTCGACAGGACGGGCCGGCCCTTGGGGCTTGGTCCGCTTTCCATGCATGAGGTCGAGGACCGAAGGGGCGGCGGGCGCGCGGGCGAAGCCGCGTTGCTGGAACGCAGCCTGCCCAGTGGCGCGCTGATCGCGGCGCTGGACGAGCGCGGCACCGTGATGTCCTCGCCCGATTTCGCCGGGCGGCTGGCGGGCTGGCGCGACGAGGGGCGGGGCGATGTGGCCTTCATCATCGGCGGCGCCGACGGGATCGCCCCCGATCTGCGCGCAAAGGCCGATTTCAGCCTGTCTTTCGGCGCGATGGTCTGGCCGCATCTTCTGGTGCGCGTGATGCTGGCCGAACAGCTTTACCGCGCCGCCTCGATCCTGGCGGGCAGCCCCTATCACCGGGCCTAGGCGGGCGGACACCGCATCCGGGTCGGTTTTCACTGCCCCCGGTTTCATGCCCAACCCGACGCCGCGATTTTCTGCGCTTCACCCCGGCGCCATGAAGCGTTAGAAGACCCGCATTCAGGCAGGAGCAGATCATGATTAGCGCCAAACCCGTTGTCCTGTGCATTCTCGACGGCTGGGGCCTGTCGGAACGCCGCGAGGCCAACGCGCCGGTGCTGGCCGACACTCCGCATTTCGACCGCCTGATGGCCACCTGCCCGCATTCCACCTTGATCACCCACGGCCCCGATGTCGGCCTGCCCACCGGGCAGATGGGCAATTCCGAGGTCGGCCACACAAATATCGGCGCCGGGCGCGTGGTGGCGATGGATCTGGGACAGATCGACCTGGCGATCGAGGATGGCAGTTTTCAGCGCAACGCCGACTTGCAGGATTTCGTCGCCCGCATGAAAGAGACCGGCGGCACCGCGCATCTGATGGGGCTGGTGTCTGATGGCGGGGTGCATGGCCATATCGGCCACATCGTCGCCGCCGCGCGCGCGCTGGCGGATGAAGGCGTGCCGGTGGCCCTGCACGCGCTGACCGACGGGCGCGACGTGCTGCCCAAATCGACCCGCAGTTATCTGGAGCGGCTGGAGCCCCGGCTGGGCGAGGGAGTCACCATCGCCACGGTGATCGGGCGTTATTTCGCGATGGACCGCGACAACCGCTGGGAGCGCGTTGAAGAAGCCTATCAGGCGATGATCCATGCCAGGGGGCCACGCGCCAGCACCGCGCGCATCGCCGTCACCAATGCCTATGCGCGCTCGGAAACCGATGAATTCGTCAGCCCCACGGTGATCGGCGATTATGCCGGTGCGCGAGATGGCGACGGGTTCTTCTGCCTCAATTTCCGCGCCGATCGCGCCCGTGAAATCCTCAGCGCCGTGGGCGATCCGGATTTCGACGCGTTTGACGCTGCGCCGCGCCCGGACTGGGCGGCGATGCTGGGAATGGTGGAATATTCCGAGAACCACAACCGTTTCATGCGCACGGTCTTTCCGGCGCGCGAGATCGTCAACACGCTGGGTGAATGGGTCGCCAAGCAGGGTAAGCGGCAATTCCACCTGGCCGAAACCGAGAAATACCCGCATGTGACCTTCTTCCTCAATGGCGGCAAGGAAAGCCCCGAACCCGGCGAGGAACGCTATATGGCGCCCTCGCCCAAGGTGGCGACCTATGATCTGCAACCCGAGATGAGCGCCGCGGAAGTGACCGATCACCTGTTGGGCGCCATCGAAGACGACTTCGACCTGATCGTGGTGAATTACGCCAATCCCGACATGGTCGGCCATACCGGCGACCTCAGGGCCGCGATGGCGGCCTGCGAAGCGGTGGACTCGGGTCTTGGCCGCGTGGTGGAGGCGCTGGAACGCAAGGGCGGCGCGATGATCGTGACCGCCGATCACGGCAATTGCGAAATGATGGTCGACCCCGAAACCGGCGGGCCGCATACCGCGCATACCCTGAACCCGGTGCCGGCGATCCTGGTCGGCGGCCCGAAGGGCGCGCGGCTGCGCGCAGGTCGGCTGGCGGATCTTGCGCCCACCGTTCTGGAGCTCATGGGCCTGCCGAGGCCCGATGAAATGACCGGGCAGAGCCTGTTGCAATCATGAGGCTGGGCGCGCTTCTCATCGGGCTTCTGATTGCCTCTGGCGCCGTCGCGCAGCAAAGCGGCGATCCGGCCAGCGATGCGCGCGCCGCCGCCGACCGGCTGGCGCGTGCCAGCGCCCTGCTCGAAGCGACCGAGGGCGCGCGCAACCGCGTCAAGGCGCTGTCGGAAACGATCCGCGCCTATGAGGACGGCCTGCAGGCGATGCGCGAAGGGCTGCGCCGCGCCGCGATCCGCGAGCAGACGCTCAGCCGCGAGCTGGCCGCACGCGAGGACGAGGTGGCGCAATTGCTGGGCGTGCTGATGGCGATGGGCGAAGCGCCCGCGCCGGTCCTGATGCTGCACCCCGCCGGGCCGGTGGGCACGGCGCGTTCGGGCATGATCGTGGCCGATGTCGCGCCCGCGCTCGATGCCCGCGCAGACACGCTGCGCGTCAAGCTGGAAGAGGTCGGCATGTTGCGGATGCTTCAGCAGAGCGCCGCCGACAAGCTGCTCGAGGGGCTGGAAGGCGTGCAGGAAGCGCGCACCGCCCTCAGCCAGGCGATTGCCGACCGCACCGAACTGCCGCGCCGCTTTACCGAGGATCCGGTCAAGACCGCGCTGCTCATTGCCTCGACCGACACGCTGGAGGGCTTTGCCAGCGGTCTTTCCCAGATCGCCGAGAACGAGGCCCCCGGCAGCCTTCCGGGGATCGAAGACCGCAAGGGACAGCTTGCGCTGCCGGTGGACGGGCGCATCCTGCGCCGCCCCGGCGAGGCCGACGCCGCCGGGATCACCCGCCCCGGCGTGGTGCTGGTGACGCGCCCGCGCGCGCTGGTGACCACTCCGGCAGCCGCCACCGTGCGTTATCGCGGGCCGCTTCTGGATTACGGAAACGTGATGATCCTCGAGCCGCAGGCCGGATTTTTGCTGGTGCTGGCGGGGCTCGACGTGGTTTATGGTGAGACGGGGCAGGTCCTTCCGGGCGGCAGCCCGGTGGGGCTGATGGGTGGCGCTGATGGCACCGAGGACGTGGTGCTGAACGCCGCCGACCAGGTTACGGGTGCGCGGCAGACCGAAACGCTCTATATGGAGCTGAGAGAAAACAACACTCCGGTGGACCCGCTGGAGTGGTTCAGGACAGACAAGGATGACTGACCGATGAAGAAATTCCTGATGGCCGCAGCCGCCGGAACCCTGACCGGGATCATCGTGACCACACAGGTGGCCGCCCCGCTTCTTGCGCAGGAGTCACGGCCCTCGAACGTCTATGAACAGCTTGACCTGTTCGGCGATATCTTCGAGCGGATCCGCTCGCAATATGTCGAGGAAGTCGATGAATCCGAGCTGATCACGGCCGCGATCAACGGTATGCTGACCTCGCTTGATCCGCATTCCAGCTACATGTCGCCCGAGGATGCCGCCGATATGCGGGTCCAGACCCGCGGCGAGTTCGGCGGGCTGGGGATCGAGGTCACGCAAGAAGAGGGCTTCGTCAAGGTGGTGTCGCCAATCGACGATACCCCGGCCGACAATGCCGGGATCGAGGCGGGCGATTTCATCACCCATGTGGACGGCGAAAGCGTTCTTGGCCTGACCCTCGACGAGGCAGTGGACCTGATGCGCGGCCCGGTGGGCAGCGAAATCCTCATTACCGTCGTGCGCGAAGGCGAAGCGGAACCCTTTGAAGTCTCGATCATCCGCGACACGATCAAACTGACAGCGGTGCGCGCGCGCACCGAGCAGAACGCCATCGTGCTGCGTGTCACGACCTTCAACGACCAGACCTCGAAGAACCTCAAGAGCGGGCTGGAAGAACAGGCCGAGGCCGCAGGCGGGCTCGAGAATGTCGACGGAATCGTGCTGGACCTGCGCAACAATCCCGGCGGCCTTCTGACCCAGGCGATCAAGGTCTCGGATGCGTTCCTCGACAAGGGCGAGATCGTCAGCACCCGTGGCCGCAACCCCGAAGAGGGCGAGCGGTTCAACGCCACGGCGGGCGATCTGATCGACGGCAAGCCGATCGTGGTGCTGATCAATGGCGGCTCGGCCTCGGCCTCGGAGATCGTCGCGGGTGCCTTGCAGGACCATCACCGCGCCATCGTGGTCGGCACCAAGAGCTTCGGCAAGGGATCGGTGCAGACGGTGATGCCGCTGCGCGGTGACGGCGCGATGCGCCTGACCACGGCGCGCTATTACACGCCGTCGGGCCGCTCGATCCAGGCGCTGGGCGTCTCGCCCGACATCATCGTGGCGCAGCCTCGCCGTACCCCCGAGGAGGAGGAAAGCGAGGAGTAGACACCGCGCGCCCGCTTCGAGGCGGACCTGCGCGGGCGGCTGGACAATGACAGCCTGTCCGAAGACGAGGTGCGCCAGGTCGAAGAGGAACGCGCCCGCGCCGAGGCCGCCGCCAAGCTGCGCGAGGAAGACTACCAGCTGGCCTATGCCATCGACATCCTCAAGGGCTTCAAGACCCTGAGTGGTGCGCCGCTGCCGAAGTAACCACCTGCGCGCCGCGACAGCGAAACAGGCCGACAGCCGCCCGCCGCAACCCGGCGGGCGGTTTTCTTTTGATTGCACCATGGGCGCAACTGGACAAGACTGGCCCGCATGACGGCTGTATCCGGCGATCCCACAGGTCCGCGCATGGCCCACCCCGCCTATCGCGCCATCATTCTCACGCTTTGCGCGCTTGTGGTCGGGGCGCTGGCCTCGCTGGCGGCGATCGGTCTGACCGATGCGGTGCTGTGGCTCAATGACCGTCTGCTGATCGCGCCGCGCGCCCGCGTCCAATACGAGGATTCCGGGTCGATGGTGGCGATGGCCACGGTGCTGGTGCCTGCCGCCGGGGGCCTGATCGTGGCGCTGATCCTGCGTTACCTGTCGCGCGCGCGCCGCCCGCTTGGCCCGCCCGACGTGATCGAGGCGGTCCAGTTCGAGCGCCCGATGCCGCCGCTGCGCGACGGTGTCGCCTCGACGCTGGCGGCAATGGTGTCGCTGGGGTTCGGGGCCTCGGTGGGGCAATACGGGCCGATGGTCTATCTTGGCGCGATGCTGGGCGGGACGGTGCGGCGGCTGGCGCTGGCGGTGCCCAACCTGCCCGCAATCGCCGTGGCCTGCGGGGTGGCGGCGGCGATCTCGACGGCGTTCAACGCGCCGATCGCCGGGCTGGTCTTTGCCCATGAAGTGGTCTTGCGCCACTATTCCACGCAGGCCTTTGCCCCCACCACCGTGGCCGCCGCCACCGGTTATGTCTTTGCCAATGTCATATTCGAGCGCCCGGCCCTGTTCCTGTTGCAGTTCGACGGGGTGCGCCATGGTCATGAATTCGTGCTGTTCGCCGTCCTCGGGCTGTTGTGCGCGGTCTTGGCGATCCTGTTCATGCGCCTGATCCTTCGCATCGCGTCCCATGCCGCCACAAGCCCCATTCCGGCGCTGTTGCGCCCGATGGTGGCGGGGCTGGCCGTGGGGATCACGGCGCTCTGGCTGCCCGACGTGCTGGGCATCGGCAAGGAAGCGCTGCGCTTTGCCACCATCGAGGGCGCATTCGGCGCGGGCGAGCTGGCGATCCTGGTGCTGGCCAAGCTGGTGTTGACGGCGCTGTGCATCGGTTTCGGCTTTGTCGGGGGCGTGTTCAGCCCGGCGCTGCTGATCGGGATCCTGTTCGGGGCGCTGTTCTGGACGGCGCTGGATGCCAGTGCGCTGCTGGCCACGTCGGGGGTGGCGGTCTATGCGATCTGCGGGATGATGGCCCTTACCAGCCCGGTGATCGGCGCGCCGCTGACGACGATCCTGATCGTGTTCGAGTTGACCCGCAATTACGACATCACCATCGCCGCCATGGTGGCGGTGGTGTTCTCGAACCTGATCTCGCACCGGTTCTTCGGGCGCTCGCTGTTCGATGTGCAGATGGCGCGGCGCGGGGCCGACCTTTCGGCGGGGCGCGAACGCGCCCGCCTGCAGGCGCTGCCGGTGACGGGCTGCCTGACGCGGGGCATGGTGCTGGCCAGCACCGCCGAGCCCATCGGCGCGGTGCGCGCCCGGCTGGCCGCATCCGACTGGAACGAAGCCTATATCCGCGATGATGCAGGGCGGTTCGCCGGGGTGCTGCGGGCCGCGGATGCGGGCGGGGCCGCCGATTGGGACAGCGCCCTGCACCAGCCCGCACTGACATTCGACGACTCCACCACCGTGCTTGAAGCCATGCAGGCCTTGCGCGGGTTCGTGGGCGATGCGATCCCGGTGGTGGAGCGCGACAGCGGGCGGCTGATCGGCGTGGTCTCGGAGGCGGCGGTGATCGAGGCCTATCTCGACATGTCCCAGACATTGAGGCGCGAGGAAAATGCGGTGCTTTGAACTGGCCTTGCTGTTCTGCCTTCTGGGCGCGGGCGCGGGCGGCGCTCAGGAGCCGCTGACCGTGGTCAGCTGGGGTGGCGCCTATGAACGCGCCCAGCGCGCGGCGGTTTTCGCCCCCTTTACCCGCGCCACCGGCATCCCGGTCAGGGTCGCGCGCTATGATGGCGACCGCGCCACGCTGAAACGGCGCGCCGCCACCGAGGGCTGGGACGTGATCGACATGTTGGAGCCGGCGGCGATCAGCGCCTGCGAGGCGGGCCTGTTGCGGCGGCTGGACTACGGCGCGATCCTTGATGACCCGCGCGCCGCGCGCGCCGATTTCGCGCCTGCCCGGCTGCGCCCCTGTTCCTTGCCGCAGAATGTCTTTGCCACGGTGATGGCCTATGACGACCGCGCCTTTCCCGGCGTCAAACCCACGGAAATCGCGGATTTCTTCGATGTCGCGCAGTTTCCCGGCAAACGCGCGATCCGCAAGAGCCCCGACGACATCCTGGAATGGGCGCTGCTGGCCGAAGGGGTGCCGCCCGCGCAGGTTTATGACCTCTTGAGCACCGACCGGGGCCTGCGGCTGGCGCTGCGAAAGCTTGACGCGCTGCGCGGTCACATCGTCTGGTGGGAGGGCGCGGGCGAGGCCGCCGAGATGCTGCAAGACGGTCGCGCGGTGATGGCCAGCGGCTATAACGGGCGCTTCTTTGCCGCCCAGCAAGAGGGCGCGCAGCTCAGTATCGTCTGGGATGGCCGGCTGATCGGCTATGATGTCTGGGCGATCCCGGCCAGCACCGGCCAGCCACGCGCGGCTGAACGGTTCCTGCGCTTTGCTGCCCGCCCCGAGGTAATGGCGCGCCTCGCTGAGCGCATCCCCTATGGCCCCGCAAGGCAAAGCGCGCTGGAGCGGATCGGCCTGATGCCCGGCAAGGGCATTCCGATGCGCGACCACCTGCCCAACGCGCCCCAGCACGGGCCACGGTTCCTGATCAGTGACAGCCTGTGGCACAGCCATACAAGCTATCTGCGCCAGCGCCGTTTCCATGACTGGTTGCAGGCGGGACAGGACGGCAAGGGTGGTTGACCTTCGCAACCCCCCGCCGCAAGACTGTCTCCGACCCCGTTCCAGCCCGCAAAGGCCGTGCCGATGACCCCCGACCAGATCGCCCGACTGCCCTATCGCCCCTGTGTCGGCGTGATGCTGGCCAATGCCGACGGGCAGATTTTCGTCGGCCAGCGGATCGACCGTGACACCAGCGCATGGCAGATGCCCCAGGGCGGGATCGACGCGGGCGAGACCCCGCGCGACGCGGCGCTGCGCGAACTCGGGGAAGAAACCGGCCTGCCCCCCGAAATGGTCCGCATCGAGGCCGAAACCAGCGAATGGGTGCCCTATGAGCTACCCCATGATCTGGTGCCGCGTATCTGGAAGGGACGGTTTCGCGGGCAGGAGCAGAAATGGTTTCTCATGCGCTTTCTGGGGTGCGACAAGGACGTGAACATCGCCACCGACCATCCGGAATTCTCGGAATGGCGCTGGATGGACCCGGCCGATCTGGTCGCCAATATCGTGCCCTTCAAACGCGCCGTCTATGAGCAGGTGCTGGCCGAATTCGGAGACAGGATATGATCCGCGCACTGATTTTCACACTGCTTGCTGGGCTTGGCGCACCCGCCTTCGCGCTGACCTGCCTGCCCCATGACGTCGCACGCAGCTTTAACGAGGCCGCGCGCGCCGAGGAAGCCTATATCGTGGTTCTCGGGGTGCTCGATTTCGACGCCTCCGCCCTGCCCAAGGTGGATATGAGCCGCCAGCAAGAGGTGCCGCCCGATACGCTGATTCCGGCAAGGATCACGGGCAAGGCGCTGTCGCATGACGGGTTCGTCACGGATTTCGACCGCGCGATCACGCTCAACGCCCAGTGCTTCGGCCCATGGTGCGCCGGGGCGCTGCCGGGGACGGACTATCTGGCGTTTCTCGAAAAGCGCGCGGATGGCTACCGGCTGACGATCAATCCCTGCGGCGGCTTCGGCTTTCCCAATCCGTCGCCCGAAACGCTGGAACAGGTGCGCCAATGCTTTGACGGCGGACCTTGCGAGCCCGCGCCGCTGCGCTGAACAGGCGGCGGCGGCGGGCACAGCGCGCTTGCGCAACCGGGTTTGCAAACATAGTCTTCGCGGAACGCAAACCTGCAAAGCCCGGATTTCGCCCATGCCCACGCAAAAGCTCTATGCCGGGGCCAAGCTGCGCGAGACGCGCCAGCGCCTTGGCCTGACCCAGAAGGATTTCGCGACCAAGCTGGGGATCTCGCTGCCCTATCTGAACCAGATGGAGAACAACAACCGCCCTGTCAGTACCACCGTCGTACTGGCGCTGGCGCAGGAATTCGGCTTTGACGTGACCGAGCTCAGCACCGGGGATGCCGAACGCATGGTCAGCGACATGCGCGAGGCGCTGGCCGATCCGGTCTTTGGCGACGATGCGCCGCCGCTGGCCGATCTGCGCCTGACCGCCTCGAACGCCCCGGCGCTGGCGCGCGCCTTTCTGGAACTGCACAGCGTCTATCGCCAAACCCATGAGCGGCTGGCCAGCCTTGACGAGGCCTTGGGGCGCGAGGATTCGCGCACCCAGCCCAGCCCCTGGGACGAAGTGCGCGACTTCTTTCATTACTGCGACAACTATATCGACGCGGTCGATCACGCCGCCGAGCGCTTTGCCCGCCCCTCGGGCCAAGGCGCGGCGCGCGGCGCGCGCGACGTCGCGCTCGACAAGCTGGCGAGCCTTGGCATCAGCGTCACCCACAGCGACAGCGGCAAGCTGCGCCATTTCGACCGCGACAACCGGGTTCTGACGCTCTCGTCGCGCTCCGCGCCCGAGACGCGGACCTTTCAGATGCTGCTGCAACTGGCGCTGCTGACCCAGGATCAGCTGCTTGAAGCGACGCTCGATCTGGCGCGGTTCCAGTCCGACGCGGCGCGTGCCATCGCCAAGATCGGGTTGGCCAATTATTTCGCGGGCGCGGCGCTGATGCCTTACGGCGCATTTCTGGATGCCGCACAAGAGACCCGCCATGATCTGGAAATCCTGGCCAACCTGTTCGGCGCCTCGATCGAGCAGGTCTGCCACCGGCTTTCGACCCTGCAACGCCCCGGCGCCAAGGGGATTCCGTTTTTCTTCGTGCGGGTGGATCAGGCCGGGACGATCACCAAGCGCCATTCTGCCACGCGCCTGCAATTCGCGCGGTTCGGCGGCGCCTGCCCGCTCTGGAACGTGCATCGTGCCTTCGAGACGCCGGGGAGGTTCCTGCGCCAGCTGGCCGAAACCCCGGACGGCGTGCGCTATATCAGCCTGGCGCGCGATGTCAGCAAGCCGGGGGGCAGTTTCGGCGCGCCGGTGCGCCGCTTTGCCATCGCGCTTGGCTGCGAGGTGAAACATGCCGACGCGCTGGTCTATGCCGACGATCTGGACCTGACCAACAGCCGGGCCTTCGAGCCGATCGGCATTTCCTGCCGCATCTGCGAGCGCACCGCCTGCCACCAGCGTTCGGTGCCGCCGCTGGAGCGGCGCCTGCAAGTGACCCCGGACGAGCGCGACGTGCTGCCCTACCGGGTCGGCTGATGGCCGGACGGCGGATACGAAAAGGGGCGCGCGGCTGTCCCGCACGCCCCCTGTTTATGCGATCCGCTGCGTGGCTGGTCAGGCCGAAAGCATCTGGTAAATCTCGTCCTTGAGCGCGGCGCGCTGCTTGCGCATTTCGACCGCGGCCAAATCCTCGACCGGCTCGACATTGGTTTCGGCGCGGTGAATCTTGCGGTTGAGTTCGTGGTATTCGTCGGCCAGACGCGCGAAATGGGCGTCGTTCTGCTTGAGGCGCGAGATTTCATCGGCCTTGTCGGGGAATTCCTCGTGCAGTTCGTGGGGTGTGTGTGACATGTCGCGGTTTCCTTCTTCAATGGTGCCAAAACACGCTAGAGGCCACGCATCCCGCCGGCCTTGATACGGATCAAGGGCGCGCCCGACCCGCGCTGTTTTTTGACCTGCCTCAGCGTTGCGCCAGTTGCCAGTCGGGATGCATCCAGGGCTGAACATTCTCGGGCGGCAACGGCGTCGCGCCCAGCAGGTGATCGGCCACCTTTTCGCCGACCATGATCGAGGGCGCGTTGAGATTGCCATTGGTGATGCGCGGGAAAATGCTGCTGTCGGCAACGCGCAGGCCCTCGACCCCGATCACACGCGCCTCGCTGTCGACCACCGCGCCGGGGTCGTCGGCCCGCCCCATCCGGCAGGTGCCGCAAGGGTGATAGGCGCTTTCGGCATGTTCGCGGATGAAATCGTCCAGCGCGTCATCGCTTTGCACGGCGGCGCCGGGCTGGATCTCGTGGCGGGAAAAGGGCTTGAAGGCGTCCTGCGCGAAAATCTCGCGGGTAAGGCGGATGCAGGTGCGGAAATCGCGCCAGTCGCTGTCTTCGCTCATGTAGTTGAAACGTATCACCGGGTCGTCGCCGGGATCGGCGCTGCGCAGGCTGACCGCGCCGCGCGATGCGCTGCGCATCGGGCCGACATGCGCCTGAAAGCCATGACCCTCGGCCGCCGCCTGCCCGTCATAACGCACGGCGATGGGCAGGAAATGGAACTGCACATCGGGATATTCCACCCCCGGCGCCGAGCGCACGAATCCGCAGCTTTCGAACTGGTTCGACGCGCCCGGCCCCTGGCGGCGAAACAGCCAGTTCGCCCCGACCCAGGCCTTGCCCCAGAGGTTCCAGTATTTGAAAAGGCTGACCGGCTGGCTGGCGGCCATCTGGATGTAAAGCTCCAGATGGTCCTGAAGGTTGGCGCCCACGCCGGGGCGATCAGCCAGCACGCCGATGCCATGTTCCGCCAGATGCGCGCCCGGGCCGATGCCCGACAGCATCAGGAGCTTGGGCGAGTTGATCGACGAGGCCGCAAGGATCACCTCGGCGCGCGCGCGCACCACCTCGCGCTGTCCCTTGCGCAGAACCTCGACGCCCACGGCGCGGCCCTCTTCGATCACCACCTTGCGCACCAGCGCGCGCATGAGGGTGCAATTCTCGCGCTTCAATGCGGGGCGCAGATAGGCATTCGCCGCCGACCAGCGCCGCCCCTTCCAGACGGTCATCTCGAAGGGGCCGAACCCCTCTTGCTGCTCGCCGTTATAGTCGTCGGTCAGCTGATATCCGGCCTGCCCGCCCGCGGCGACAAAGGCGCGCGTCAGCGGGTTGGCCATCTGCCCGCGCGCGACATGCAGCGGGCCGTCATGGCCGCGCCATTCGGGGTCGCCGCCGTGCCCGCCGTCATGCCAATTTTCCATGCGCTTGAAATAGGGCAGCACATCGGCATAGCCCCAGCCCTCGGCCCCCTGATCGCGCCAATGATCGAAATCGCGGGCATGGCCGCGCACATAGACCATGCCGTTGATGCTGCTTGAGCCGCCGATCACCTTGCCGCGCGGACAGGCCAGCCGCCGACCGCCCAGATGCGGCTCGGGTTCGGTGCGATAGCCCCAGTCATAGCGGCGCATGTTCATCGGATAGGAAAGCGCGCCCGGCATCTGGATGAACGGCCCCGCATCGGTGCCGCCATGTTCGATGACCAGCACCGAGCGGCCCGCCTCGGCCAGACGATAGGCCATGGCACAGCCCGCGCTGCCCGCTCCGACAATGACGTAATCCGCTTCCATCTCGACTTTCCTTCCGGCGCGGCGTTTCAAAACGGCGCTTCGGTTTCGCCCATGCGCACATAGACGGATTTGAGCTGTGAATAATGCGCGATGGCGGCCTTGGAATTCTCGCGCCCCACGCCGGATGCCTTGACCCCGCCGAAGGGCAGTTCGACCGGAGCGTCATTATAGGAATTGATGAAGCAGCTGCCCGCGCGCAGCCGTCCGATGACCCGGTGAGCACGTTGCAGATCGCGCGTATAGACACCCGCCGACAGGCCGTATTCGCTGGCATTGGCGCGGGCGATCACCTCGTCCTCACCGTCGAATTCCAGCACGCTCAGAACCGGGCCGAAGATTTCCTCGCGTGCGATGGTCATGTCGTCGCGCACATCGGCGAAGACGGTGGGTTCGATCCAGGCCCCGGGGCGGTCGATCCGATTACCGCCACAGACCAGCCGCGCGCCCTCGGCCACGCCCTTTTCGATATAGCCCAGTACGATGCGCAACTGCGCCTCGCTGACCATCGGGCCGAAATTGGTGGCCTCGTCCAACGGATCGCCGATCACCGCATTGGCGACGCGCATGCTCAGGCGCTCAAGGAACTCGGCGGCAACGCTGCGATGCACGAAGACCCGCGTGCCGTTGGAACAGACCTGCCCCGAGGAATAGAAATTGCCCAGGATCGCGCCCGAAACCGCGTCCTCGATGCTGGCGTCGTCGAACACGATCAGCGGCGACTTGCCGCCAAGCTCCATGGTTACATGCTTCATCCCCGCCGCCGCCGCGGCATAGACCTTGCGCCCGGTCGCTGCCGACCCTGTCAGCGAGACCTTGGCGACGCGGGCATCCTCGACCAGCGGGCCGCCGACGCCGCCTGCACCCTGCACCACGTTGAAAAGGCCCGCAGGCGCGCCTGCCTCAAGCAGGATCTCGGCCAGTTTCAGCGCCGAAAGCGGGGTTGTCTCGGAAGGTTTGAAGACCATCGCATTGCCGCAGGCCAGCGCCGGGGCACCCTTCCAGCAGGCGATCTGGGTGGGATAGTTCCACGCCCCCAGCCCGACGCAGACGCCCAGCGGCTCGCGGATCGCATAGCCCCAATCACCATCCGGCAGCAGCACATGCTCGCCCGTGAGGCTGCCCGCGAGCCCACCGAAATATTCCAGCGCATCGGCGCCGCTGGTGGCATCGGCGACCAGCGTTTCCTGCAAGGGCTTGCCGGTGTCGCGGGTTTCCAGGATCGAGAGATCGCGGTTGCGCGCGCGCATGATATCGGCGGCGCGGCGCAGCACCCGGCCGCGTTCCATCCCCGAAAGGCGCGCCCATTCCACCTGCGCCGCCTGCGCCCCGGTCAGGGCCTGGTCGATCACGTCGGGCGTGGCCTCGTGCAGTATGGCGATCACCTCGTCTGTGGCGGGGCAAATCACCTCCATCGCCGCACCGGCGGTATCTTCGAGGTAGCGGCCATTCACGAAATGGCTGGCCTTGGGTTGGGTCGGATAGGTCATGACGCCTCCGGCGGGAGTATTTCGGGCAAGATGAAGCGGCTATTCCCCGCGCGGGAACCGCTGGTTTTCCTCGACCATGTTGAGGTCCATGTGATTGCGCATGTAGCGTTCGCTGGCCTTTTGCAGCGGCTGGTAATCCCAGGGGTAATAGCCCCCCTTGCGCAGCGCCTCGTAGACCACCCAGCGGCGCGCCTGACTTTCGCGCACCTGGGCGTCGAAGGCATCGAGATCCCAGCGCGCGCGCGCCATCGCATCGAACTGCGCCAGCGTCTCGGCATGGGCCGGGTCCGCCGCGAGATCGTTCAGCTCATGCGGGTCGGCTTCGAGGTCGAAAAGCTGATCGGGATCGAGCGCGCAGCGCGTGAATTTCCAGCGCCCCTCGCGCAGGCAGATGAGCGGCGCGTAAGAGGCCTCTGCGGCATATTCCATCGCCACAGGCGCCCCGCGCGCGGCCCCCTGTCCAAGGGGGACGAGCGATTGCCCTTCGGTCCAGGGCGCGACCTCGTCCATCGAGACGCCCGCCAGATCGCAAAGGGTGGGGCAGACATCGACATTGCTGACCGGGTCGGCGATGCGCCCCGGCGCCATTCCCGGCGCGGCGATCATCAGCGGCACGCGCGAGGAGCCCTCATAGAAGGACATCTTGAACCACAGGCCCCGCTCACCCAGCATGTCACCGTGATCCGACACGAACAGCACGATCGTGTCCTCCTGCTGGCGGGTGCCCTCAAGGGCCTCCATAATCTGGCCGATCTTGTCATCGAGATAGGAGATATTGGCGAAATAGGCGCGGCGCGCGCGGCGGATATTGTCAGGCGTGATATCGAATGAGCGCCAGTCATTGGCATCGAAGATGCGTTTCGAGTGAGGGTCGTGATCCTCATAGGCCATCGCCGGCACCTCGGGTTCGAGATGCACGCAATCCTCGTAGAGATCCCAGTATTTGCGCCGCGCCACGTAAGGGTCATGGGGATGGGTGAAGCTGACCGTCAGGCACCAGGGCCGCGCGTCATGACCCCGCCCGAGGTCATAGATCTTGCGGGTGGCGTTATAGGCGACCTCGTCGTCATATTCCATCTGGTTGGAAATCTCGGCCACCCCGGCGCCGGTCACCGAGCCAAGGTTGTGATACCACCAGTCGATCCGCTCGCCGGGCTTGCGGTAATCGGGCGTCCAGCCGAAATCGGCGGGGTAGATATCGGTGGTCAGGCGTTCCTCGAAGCCGTGCAACTGGTCGGGGCCGACGAAATGCATCTTGCCCGACAGGCAGGTCTGATAGCCCGCGCGGCGCAGGTGATGCGCATAGGTGGGGATGTCGGCGCTGAATTCGGCGGCATTGTCATAGACCCGGCTGCGCGAGGGCAGCAGCCCCGACATGTAGCTGGCCCGCCCCGGCGCGCAAAGCGGGCTGGCGGTATAGGCATTGGCAAAGCGGGTCGAGCGCGCGGCCAGCGCACGCAGGTTGGGCGCGTGCAGCCATTCGGCCGGGCCGTCGGGAAACAGGGTGCCGTTGAGCTGGTCGACCATCAGGATCAGGATGTTGGGCGTCTTGGTCATCGCGTCTCGGCCTCCAGAGTCGTGTCAACGTAGTGCAGCAGCACGTCGATGGCGCGCTCGGGTTCCAGCGGTTCGGCGCGCAGGGCCTGACGGATGTAAAGCCCGTCGATCATCGCCGCGAGGCCACGTGTCAGCACATGCGCCTGGCGCGGTGCGATCTGTCGAATCGCGTGATGCAGATTCGAGCGCAAGCGGCGCTGGTAGATATGCAGAAGGCGGCGCGCCTCGTCGGACTTCTGCGCCTGGACGTAGAAGTTGAGCCAGGCCGAGACCATCTCGGTGCGGAACTGCGCAGGGCCGAAACTGGCGCGGATCACGGCCTCGATTCGGGCGCGCGGAGTCGCGGCCATGACCAGCGCCCCGCGCACTTCGGCGCCGTAAATCGTCAGGATATGGCGCATCGCAGCGGCAAAAATCTGTTCCTTGGAACCGAAATAGTGATGCGCCAGGGCGCTCGACATGCCGGCGCGGCGCGCGATCTGGCTGACCGTAACATCGAGCGAGCCGCAGGCGCCGATCTCGTGGATGGTCGCCTCGACCAATGCCGAGCGGCGTATCGGTTCCATTCCGACCTTGGGCAACGTCTTGATCCTTGGCTGTTGTCAGTCTGGCCTATTCGTGTTTAATTGACTCGTCAATCAATAAAAACGAAGGAAACCCCTCAAGACCCGAAACACCCAACAATCACGTTGCGCTTCATGACGCCGACATATTAACGTCGGAAACGTATGGGAAATGTCGCTTCCGGAACCGTGCAGCACACGCTCGCATGACGGCGTCTCTTTTCCGGTTGGACATGGCGCGCCTGAAAGCGTGACACGTTCCGGGACTCGCCGGGAAGCACCAATCGAAACGACACCGAAGGAAACAGGGAGAAAACCACGATGTCACTTATCAAAGGCGGAATGCTTGATCGCCGCGGATTTCTGAAGACCACGGCAGCCGGCGCGATCGCCGCGACGCTGCCCATGGGCGGCGCCTGGGCCGCACCCAAGCGCGGCGGGCACATGCGCGTCGCCAAGGGGCACGGCCAGACAACCGACACGCTCGATCCCGGCCAATGGGAAAACGGCTACATGCTGGCGCTTGGTTTCGCCGTGCATGGCCGCCTGACCGAGGTCGCGACCGACGGCTCGCTCGTACCCGAAGTGGCCGAAAGCTGGGAAGCCTCCGAGGACGCCAGCGAATGGCGCTTCAAGCTGCGCCAGGGCGTCACGTTCCACGACGGCAAGACCGTCACGCCCGAAGATGTGGTCGCCTCGATCAACCATCACCGCGGCGAGGATTCGACATCCGCCGCAGGCCCGATCGTTGCACCGATCGAGGAAATCTCGATCGAGGGCAACGACACGATCGTCTTCACGCTGTCGGGCGGCAATGCCGACTTCCCCTTCATCCTCAGCGACTATCACCTGGTTATCTGCCCCGCCTCTGATGACGGGATCGACTGGAAATCCGGCAATGGCTGCGGCAGCTACCTGCTCAAGAATTTCCAGGCTGGCGTGATCTCATCCTTCGAGC
>Ga0102925_1000356_pt1 | contig 24412 bp, 26 predicted proteins | sample SalPonR1_A_D1_MG_FD_78216 | JGI IMG/M metagenome (GOLD analysis project Ga0102925, IMG submission 78216) | Salt pond soil microbial communities from South San Francisco under conditions of wetland restoration - Salt Pond MetaG R1_A_D1_MG | ecosystem: Environmental > Aquatic > Marine > Intertidal...
AAATCAAAAATTACAAAAAATATCTGAAAATTATTTAAAAAATCAAAGTGAAAAAAATAAAAATCAAAGTGGAAAAAATAAAAATCAACAAAGTGGAAAAAATAAAAATCAACAAAGTGGAAAAAATAAAAATCAACAAAGTGGAAAAAATAAAAATCAAAGTGAAAAAAATAAAAATCAAAGTGGAAAAAATAAATATAAATTTAGAAAGACTAAATAAATATAAATTTAAAAAACAACTTAAGCTATTTTTTAAATTTAAATAAGAGATGTAAATACTCTAACTCTATAAACGTAATCTCCTGACCCTGACCCGGCTGGTTTATGTCTAATTTTCATATTTTCACCGTCTTCCCAGTCAGCATCTATTCGTTGTCCATCGGTTCCTTTAGCAACTGCTAATCTTGTAACAGAGCCACCATTTCCACTTGACCGAGCTCCTGAAAATGTCGCGAACGCTCCATCTGTATTATCTCTATCAGATACAATTACAAAGAATGCTCCATAAACATTTGTACAAGTATTTAAGAAAAAGTAACTGGTACTTGTTTTAGGAATAGTTATATCTTCGGAGCAAGTAATTCCTGCAAAATTCAAAGAAACTCCTGCGTCGAATGGGACAACTTCATTGACTTTTATAACTGAAGTTTTAGAAATAGATAAAGTAGCAGAACTAGCATCTACACTCGTGGTAGAATCGGGGACAGTGATAGTAAATGTATCTGTGTCTGGAACAGTTTGTGTTACAAACGTACCTGAAGCTATTGCAGGAGTAAAGTCTGAAGAATCTGATAAGACGATTAAATCTCCTACAGAAAGCCCGTGGCCTAAAAGAGTGAAAGTTATAGTTGTAGTACTAGCACTACCATTAACATTTCTATAAACTTGAGGATGAACGTCTATTGAACCAGATTTAAGTTGTTGATATTGTTGCACTAAGGCTGTAGAAACTCCAGCTGTTGATACAGGATCAGGTATTTGTGAAGTATTCACCAAACTCCAAGCGTTTTCACTTTCATCAAAATAAGACATAGAAAAAGAATCACTATATAATTCGTAAGTATCTCCGCTAGCTGGGGCCGTTGCTAAATCCAAACCATCTATAAAACCGCTTACATTATCAGCTGTAACATAAAGAGTAACTGTTTTTGTTGCTCCAACATAGTCTTTTATTCTTCTTACTTGATCTACACCTGTTCCAGAACTTACCTTAATCCACCATCCATTATAGAAATCATCTGTGCTACTTGCATGAGCATCTAATATAAGAGTTGCTGGTGTAGAAGAACCTGTGTCAAACTCTCCTGATTCTTGAATAGGATCTGGTCCAGTTATCACGTTTCCTGTGCTAGCGTCGTTCGGAGTTTGAAATCTTCTAATTACAATACCAGAATCCAAATCTAATTCACCATTTCCAGAATTCAACACTATAATATTATCTTCTACAGTGAGAGTTTCTGTATTAATAGTTGTTGTTGCACCGCTGACCACTAAATCACCAGCTATAGTAGTGACAGAGGTAGCTGTACCGATTAAAACTGGTACACCAGATGTAACTGTGGCTATAGACACTCCATTGGTTAAATCTGAACTGTCAATAGTTATTCTACCTGTGGCGTCTATATCAATACCTCCAGCTACACCATTATCAGCAGAAATTTTAATTGCGTTTGCCAAATTACCATCAGCTTCTAATACAATTTGTCCAGACGTGTCGTTATCAGCAAGTAATTTAATAGCGGGATTATTTGTATTGTTACCATTTCCTTGGATTAAAATATTACCCTCTGAAGTATCGGATGCTACCATTTGAATAGCATCTATAGTTGAAGAACCTCCTGCAGAATCTAAAAAGATCTGCCCTGATGTTGTATTGTCAGCGTGAAGTCGTACCGAAGCCCCGTTTGCACTTGTACCACTACCTCTAATTAACACATTACCTTCTGTGGTGTCTGTTGCTAACATTTTTATAGCTTCTGTGGATGTACTTCCTCCAGCACTTTGTATAGTTATTTGACCATCTGTTGTATTTGTAGCGTTTATTAATACACTATCTGTACCTGAACCAGCAGCTTCAACTATAATTTTACCATCAGCATCTGTTGCTGTATTTGATAAAGTGAGAGTACCAGCTGTTGTTGTAAAAAATGAAGCATCTTCTGCTGTCATTTCTATAGAACTTGTTGCTCCACCTGAAACGTTGAATTGTATTTTATTAGGACCTAACACATCAAATATACCATCTGTTGTATTAATAGTGGTTTGATCTAAATCTGTTAGACCTTCAACGTATAACCCCCCGTTTCTTATATGAATAGTACCTGTTCCATTGCTTACATCATAAGCATTTAAGATATCAAGATCTCCTTTTATTATAAAATTTAATTCATCCGTGGGAGGAGTAATATTACTAGTCATTATTGATAATATTATAAATAAATAAAATAATTTTTATTTATTCATATTAATAATTTATTCTGTTGTTTTTTCAATTATACCAATCTCACTACAATATTTAGCTATATATGATAACAATTTTTCAGATATAATAGAAAATTCTTCTCTTATTTCTTTAGCTTTAGATTGTGCTTTTTCAGTTCCCATAATTTTACTTCCTTTTAATACAAAATCATTATAATCATGTAAAACAGTATAATAAGCTTCCATAGGGGCGTTGTTAGATATACCTACAGTTTCTACTCTTATTTTATAAATATCTTTAGTTATTTCACTAGGTTCAGAATTCATGATATCTGGTATAATTTGATGTAAATCTAATAAATATTTTAAAACTGGCTCAAAAGTTTTTAAAACCCCATTTTCAACATCAATCAGGATATCCATAATTTTATTAATTGTAAAATACTGTTTAGTGTAGAAAACAACCTCTTTATCTGTTAACCCAGAACAAGAAGTTGAAGGTGAATTTATAAATACATCGCTACGAGATTGTGATTGACCCATTTATTTTATATTATATCACGATTAAAAAAAATATTTATAAATTACTTAAAAATTGTTTTTTTAATGGAGAATAATTTATGGTAATTTACAGTTTTCTGTAACTTTATGACCGAAATTTACAAGATATGTAGCTATCAAAGGAGCGTTTTTATTATTTAATTTAAGATTTAAAGGTACTCCTGAAGCATACATCACTCTTTTCAATTTTTTCTTGTCTCCTTTGAATAAGTCCATTAAATCATCAACTTTAACATTTACACATCCTGGAACACTATTAAACGTAGGAGAGATTATATCAAATTTTTCTATAGCTAGTTTTAAGAGATGAAAAGAAGAAAATACTACTAAAGAAACCAAAAGAGAGGATTTAACGTCTTTAGAAACTAGATATACACCCGTAAACGTTAAAACAAATCTCATAACAGAAGATTTCAAAATATTTTGAAAATTTTCAGGTATATCATTTATATGAAACACGATGTTAATCACTACTAACCAAATAAGAACAGTGTTAATTAAAGGTGTTTCAAAAACAGGGTCTATGGTTTTTTGAAAAAAAGTGTTTACAGGTTTTAAAGAGTTGTCTAATGTTTTTTCAATAGAGTCCATTGTTAAGTTATATTTATATCTATAGAAAATAATTTTTAATTTTAATTCTATAAAAAAATCTCATTATTATTTTTATATATTATTTAATTCATTGTTTAACACATCTTTTTGTTTTTTTATCGCATTTCGCTCTATATTTTTCGTATTTTTTCAATACAGACCTAAACGATGGGCTTGGAACAGTCTTAAAACAATCTTTATCGTTTTTACCAGATTCTTTAAAAAATTTTTCTTCTTGTTTTATTAATTTTTTATTTACTTTATCTTTTATAAGATATAACCAATATGTTAGTTTTAACCTTGAATCTGTATAAGGAGCTAACGGTAATTCCTTGATAAAAGTCTTAAGAGATTCTCTACAGAATGAGCAAGGTAATGTAAACCTTAACCCCATTAAAGTTTTTATAAAAGCATTTTTAATTTTTAAATGCTTTTCTGAATTTTCATCGATGACTACAGGATAAGCTCCTAAAATCATAATAAACAAACTATCCCATAATTTTGGCCCCCATACCTTGGTTGCCATACCCTTTTTACTTGAAACGTCTATACTAGGAGGCACTTCTACCATTTTTCTTGTACTATGTATTGTTATATAATATACAATACAAGAAAAATATTTTATTTATTGATAATATAAAAACACACAATGAATAATAAAAAAATAGATAAAAATTATATTTATATTTTCCATATACTTATTGTAGCACCATTTCTATTTTATATTGGTTATAATGGTGTTAAAACACCAGAAATTATGTTTAAAATTTTAACTGCTGTATCTATAGTAATCATTTTATATCATTCTTACAAATTTACAAAAAAAAATAAATATTTAAAAAAATAAATGTTTAAAAAAATACTAATTAAAAATATTTTTATTATTTAAAACAATGAACGATACAGTTAAAAAATTAATTAACACAATCCAATACACTCAAAGAACAGAAGAATGGCATTCAATTAGAAAGACTCTTATAACTGCTTCTTCAGCTAGTTCTTTGCTTGTTAGAGATAAAAAAACTTGTCAATCTTATGTAGAACAATATGAATTAGAAGATATTTTTGATTATAATGGTGGGTGTTGTAACCCCTACAGTAGTAGAAAACAATTTATCCTTGATAAATGTAAAAAAAATTCGTTTAAAGGGAGTATTGCTACTTTTTGGGGACAGACTTATGAACCTGTTGTCACAGATATTTACTCAAATTTAACAAATAAAAAAATAAATGAATTTGGGTTAATAGTTCATCCTGAATACGAATGGTTAGGAGCTAGTCCTGATGGTATTACTTCAGACGGTGTTATGATAGAAATCAAATGCCCATTTAGAAGAAAAATAACAGGAATACCTCCTCTTTATTATTGGATACAAGTTCAATTACAATTAGAAGTGTGTAATCTAGAAGATTGCGATTTTGTAGAATATGAATTTATAGAATTTCTATCAAGTGATGAATTTTTAGATGATAAAACTTTAGATATAAAAATATTTAATAAAGGATTGTTTGTAAAATTAGAAAGAAAAAAAGATCAAAATATACCTTGTCCCCCGGAAGAAATTGAATATTATTATCCTCCCAAAGAATACCTTGATAATGTTGATAAATTATTTAATTGGCGTGATGAAAAATATGAAGAATTAAATCAGAAATATATAGAAGATAATTTAACAGAGATTAAAGTAGTTTATTGGAAGGTGTGTGATAAATCTATTGTTAGAATAAAAAGAGATAAAAAATGGTTTAAAAATGTTCTTCCAGTTCTTTGGAGAGAATGGGGGTATATTTTATACTATAAAAAAGAAGATAATTATAAAAAACTTTTAACAAAACAAAAAGAATACCATGAAGGAGGAACTCTTATACTTGATGAAGATTGTAATAATAAAAAAAAAGAATATATTTTTACAGATTCTGAAAATGAATCTTAAAAATTTTAATTAACTTGAAAAATTTAAAGAAAACTGACCTTTTTTTATATTTATAATATTAAAATTTCTAGAAAATACAAATAAAGAAGGTATAGAATTTATATTAGCAGAAGTATTGATAATCAATTCAGGTTGATCTATCAATGAAAAATTTAATGAACCTGTGGGATAATATTTTTCAGGTTCATTGCAAAAAGACATTGTATAAATATGTTTACTGGGTGTATTTTTATGATATCTTGAATTGTTATTTACTCGTAAAGTAAATTCGCTAGTATCATCAACCCGATCTATACCGTCCAAAACTAATTTAGCAGATTTTATTAACGGTTCAACTTTTGTTAAAATAGAAGTTTGTCTTTTTGAAAAATTAAACCAATCGTTATTATCATCATTATCTTTTTCTCTTAAAACAAAAATTAATTCTAAACACGGATGATTAAATGGCAAAAGAGATCTATAAAATCCACCGTTTGTTTTATAATTTATAGTTTCTTTTCCTAAAAATTGTGTTTGAGTGATAAGATATTTATGTTCTTTTTGAGCATATTTTATTCTTTCACAGTCATCCATAAATATAAAATCAGCAAGAATATGAGGATTATGTATATTTACTTGGTCAGGTGGTATATTCCCATCATAAACAATACATTCATCAAATTTTTTGAATTTAAATATTAATTTAACAACGTGAAAATTTAAAGCTATTAAAGGTAGAGCAGCTCCGATATTGTTACAAAACCAAAATTTCATAGGGACTTGGTAGGTGGTTTCATGTAAAGCTGAATAATTTAAAGATTCTACGTTATTAAATTTACCTATCATAGAATTTTCTACAGAATTCACTCCTGGGTCTGCAGTCAACTCATTCCAAATTTCTAAAAATAAACCATAATGTTTATCAATAACAGACTCTCCTATAACCAATTCTACATAATCTATTATAGCATGACCTAAAGAATTAGTCCATCCAGCATAACTACCTGATTTACTTATTAAAGGTGGTAATTGAAAAGCTAAATAAATTTTATGAAGGAAATCTCCTTTTCTAGGTATTGTTATTTCAAATTTTTTATCAAAATCAACATAATTATTAAAACTTATTTTTTTCTGTTCTATAGCAAAATTAGAATGTCTTTTATAAACTTGTTTTATAAAATTATGTTCTGGATTTCCTGTTAAATGGATATCTTGAATACCTTTTACTTTTAATTGATAAACAGCTCCACCCATTTTTTATTTATTATTTTAATATAAGAAATTAATATTAAAAATATAATTTAGCATTCATCGTCGTATGTAAAATCTTCTGAACAGTCTTCGTTTTGATGTAAATATTTCATTTCTTCTAGAATAACTTTATCAAAAAGCAAAGTTTCGTCGTCTTCTTCTATTTTAGGATATTCAATTATCATTTCTTCACAAGGTTCTTTTTTATGAACTTTATGAAAATCTACTGGTACAATTTCCCTATTTTCATGATAATTTTTTGGTTTATTTTCTACCTTTTTTAAAGCTAGAGATGTATTTGAATAAATAGGATCAAGATTTTTAACATTTACACAAAAACTATCAAATATTTTTCTATTTGAAATATTAGTATTTTGAGGTTGTTTAATAGTAGAATCAAATTTTACAAATTTTGAAGTTTCACTCTCTGTATCTGGAAAAAAATCTGTATTTAAATGAATCAATTTTAATTTTTTATTTCCAAAACTAATAGACGCTAGCCTCGCATTTATATATTCTTGTGTTTCTTTAGCTTTATATAAAGAATATAAATCTCCATTGTTAGTAGAAAGTAAATCTCTAATTTTTATCAAATTCATTTTTTTCATGTTTAAGATATCTAGAAACTCTTTTTCTTTTGACATTACTTATTGATATACACTGTATAAAATAAAAATTAAAAATATTCCATAGTGAATTTTATAAGAATGTAAATTATAGATCCTATAAGTGCAATTATACTATTATAAATCATCTCATTAGGAGGTAATGTTTTTAAATAAGGAATGTATGAAAAGGTTGTTTCAAAATTTACATAAGAAATAGCGAACAAAATACAAAACACTATAAAAGCTTCTTTTAAATATTTCAAAATGTTTTCTTTGTTAAAATAATCCATATAACCAGGTTGTGTTTGTTCTTCTTTTGGTTCTTCTATACCCTGATTACTGTCTTCATCGTCTGATAAACTATTTTCTTCTTTAAATTTTTGTATGATCTCCGCTGCTTCTTGATTATCATAATCATTATCTGGTAGGTCATCTATAAGAGTTGATTCTTCAGTTGTAGCCATTATTTAATTTTATTTATAAAGATATAATATAAAGATATAATATAAATTTTACGCGAAAAATAATTTTTTAATGATAAAAATAATTCATTGTATTTTAATAATCTTCATAGTTTTTGGTGTATTTTCAGATAATAAAACAATTAATAATACACATACTGCTTTATTATTCTCAATTTTAGCACACTGGATACTTAATGATAATTCTTGTTTTTTAACACAAATTGAAAAGAAAATAACAAACACCGAAGATGACCAATCAACATTTATTTATAAAGTAATCAGTCCATTTTATAAAATCGATGATAGTTATATTGGAAAAATCGTGCATCTGATAACTTTAGTTTTATTTGGTATATCTGTTTACAAATTAAAATAAAAACAAAAAAAAATTAAATAAATCTTTGTTTATTTAATTTTTTTAACTTTATTGAATATTTCAATTTTATTTTCACATATAACTTTGTAAATTCTTAATATTGTATTTTCTCCTATATCACATACTTTAGATATTTCTTTTTTAGTTCTAGATAAATTCATTTCCAAATTTATAAAATAAATAACTCCAGCTATTATACCTTGAGGACATGTATTGTAAAATAATTCTAAATCTACACATGCTGATATGATTTTTTTACATAATTTTTGAATATTAAATGATAATTCTAAATTAATAATATATCTATCTGCTAATTCTACTGCAGAAAAAATATCATTATCACAAACATTACTTATAGATTCGTTATAGATTTTACAGTATTTACTAAATGTTTTATTATCCAATTCAAAAATTTTACAAACTTGTTCAGATGATATATTTATAGAAGAAGATTTAGCAACATAATAAAAACATACTGCTATCACAGCATCTTTATTTTTCTTTCTAAAAGATTTTTTATTATTACAACTGTCTATATTGTTATCTTTAAATTTTTTATAAGCTAATAAAGTAGAATTTATATAATTATTAGGTATATTGTTTAAAATAAATATAGAATTTAATTTCTTTTTTAAATCAAATAAAACCTTTTCTTCATAAGGAAGAGATAACCAAAATTGTCTTTTGGCCATGTTAGAATTTCCTGAAATAACAGTGGACATACTATGATTTGGAGCTAAAGGGTTAGATACCATACCACATCTATTCCCGGAATCATTAAAACCCCCTCCTTCATCATTATTAAAAGTTCTCCATTCTGCTTCGTCTGAAATAATTCTATCTTCAAATACAATACCACAATTTTCGCATAATAAAACATTATTTATAACAGTTATATTTGGTTCATTATTTAAAAAAACACATTCACAATTATATTCATCTTTTTTAGTTTGTGTGTTTGTTGTTTTTATTTCATATAAACTTTTTTCAAAATCTCCCCAAACATTATCTAGTGAGGAAGTCATATACGGCTATAAATAAATTGAAGTCTGTGATAAAAACTAAATTTTTTATCACAGACTTCAATTTATATTTAATTCAAAATTAATCAATTTCCATACCACTAATACGACTTCTTTTTCTTTTTAAAATTCTTTGAGCCATAGATTTTCTATCTCTTTCCTGGTTTGCATAAAATAATTCACCTCTTTTCTTTTCATAAATTTTTAAAACCGTTTTTCTAAATTTTATAATTTCTTCTAAAGCTTCTCTTTCTAAGTCAGAAGCTGAAGTTTTAGATAATATTTTTTTTTGTTTTAAAGTATATTGTGTCCATTTCATGATATCTTTTGAATTATTAACTATATAAGTCATAATTTTTTCAGTAGCAGGGTTTAATTTACCACCTTTTATTTTTTTAATTATAATAGATGTTAACTCCATAGTTGAATCTTCAAGCAGATTATCTTTAAATTCTTTATTAGTTAATTTACTGGTAGAAAGTGTATAAAGTTGAGGATTTCTATTATATTGGTTTTCTTCAAGTTTCATAAATTCTTTATATTGAGCTATATAAGGTGTTATTATTTTAGCTTCTTTTGTATAAGGATTATTTTTCAAAGATAAAAAACCTATTCCTTTTAGATAAAAGTCAAAATTTTCTTTCAAATGTTGTAAAACTTGTATTTTAAAGTTATCTGTTGTTTTTTGTAATTCTTTATCAATTTTAGATATTATATTTTTCTTAACGGATAACTCTACAATTTTATAATTTTCTCCTGATAAACAAATTAAAGGTTTAATTTTGTACTCTCGATCTTTCAATTTAACTACAGTTTCCAATTGAAAATTTTTCATACTTTCTTCTATATTTGAAATATTCTTTTCAAATTTCGGAGAAGTAAAACTTAAAGATGGAATTATTTCAACTTCCATTTTTTCGGTCATTTCTTTGATATGTTGAATAAAAAATTCTAAAGTAATATATTCTGGATTAATAAATTTGTTTTTAATAGCTACATCTAAAAGATATCTTGGATCATCATTTGGTGTTACTGGTATATATTTAGTGTTTGATACTACAGGATACCCTAAAGAAAGCTGATTCATATATATAAAAATATAAGCTGTTGCTCTTATTTTATACAAAGCATCGTTTATAGAATAATCATAGTTCATTTTTTTATTAATATTTTGAAGAGATAAAGAATGAATATTCAATGAAGAAGCATCCATATCAACCCCTATAAGAGAAAACAATTCAGATAACATTTTTGTAAAAGGGTGAGGATCTAATTTAACCGTTTCTCTTTCTAGAGAAATTTCTTGGTTATAATCTAACACACAAGCAACTTCGTTGTATTCGTTGTCTTCGTTGTCTTCGTTGTCTTCGTTGTCTTCGTTGTAGGTCGCAGTATTCTTTCCTGAAGAAGAATATGATGATGATTTTTTAGTGTTTTTATTTTCTAAATAATTTATATCGTCCATAGTTTTTTCATCAACATCTGCTTTTTTTACTCCAAAACCATCTACTTCTATTAAATTCAGTTGATCATTTACATTTGATAAAACATATTTCAATCGTTTAGCGCCATTATCTAAAAGAAATACTAGGTTAAAGATAGAAATAAGTATTTCTCTGTTCACAGCAGTGACATTAACTTTAAAAAATCTTCCTGTTTTTCCTCCATATCTTTCTATAAATTCAGCATAATATCCTTTATAAGGATGATTACCGATAATAACGAAATTTCTTGACACAACCTTTACCATTTAAATAAGTTACTTATTTTATATATAATAATTAAAAAAATTAAATTTTTTAATTGTCTATTTTTGAATATATCATTTTTTGAGTTCCTATAGAATGCCCCATTATATAACTGTCTTTAGCTTGTTCTCTGTATGTAACTGTAACAGGATATTTTTCACTTAAATATATTTTACGAAGTAATGTAGTAGAAATTTTCTTTGGGTAAAAAATTTTATTAATATATTTTGTCAATGTATTATGCTTCATCGGTGTACCTGTAGTAGTATTTAACAATAAAAAATTATGCTTTAAACCATCTTTATAATATTTTTTTTTAGAAATTTCCCAAGTTTTTATTATATCAAATAAATTTTCAGGTAATTCTATTTTTTTAATTCCATAGAATTTATCTGTTTTATAATTACATAGTAATAAATGTTTGGTAGTTAAATTGATAAAATTAAAAGATTTATCTAAACAAGAATCGTTTTCTTCGTTCTCTGGTTTTTCAATAATTTTAACCAAAACATAGTCGTTTCTTAAGGGAGGCAATAGAGTATATAAATTAAGAACAAGATGTTGTTGTTTTTTATCTAATATTTTTCTATCTTTATATTTTGCATTGTTTATTTCTGTTTCTATAGAAGATATTTTATCCTTTATATCTCGTGAAGATATCCAATTTTTTTCCTCTCTTGTTGTCTTTGCATTATCAAGATAAGAATCTTCTTGTTTTTTAGACAATTCTTTATGATAATCTGTGTACATTTCGATAATTTCTTGTGGTATTAATTCAGTATACGATTTTATAGTTACTAAAATAGAAGTAATAATGTTCTTTTTAGATGCTAAACTTTTAAAATTTTCAATGTATTCTTTTATAGAACAAAAATCTTTGAAATAATAAATAGAAGGTTTATAACTTTTGAACAATTCCTTAGAAATTTTTTTAATATTTAAAAGGTATTGGTTTATTGTGGAATCTTTTATTCTAGGTTTAAGTTTTTTTATTCTTTCAAAAGAGTCTTTGTAAAAATCCATATATTTTTACAAAGAAAATATTAACCATTTAAATACGCTTCCATATCTTTATCTGTTTTTAATATTATTTCATTTTTTCTCTTTATAAACATATCGTCATCGATTTTATATTTTAAAACTTTACCTTTTAATATAGATTTATCGTGTATTATATCAATAGCTAACCTTTTGACATAATTATCAAATACTTCTTTATTAATTTTTAAGACGCAATTATCAACACAAAAAGGATCGATAGAACAATTTTTTAACTCTGAGCATACGTTTCTAGTGTCATTTAATATAGGTAAAATCGGTGTATTTTTTGAAAAGGTAACCTCGTTTAATAAAATAAGATAAATATTCTCTTCTAGTATTTCTATTAATTCATTCGAATTAGAGGAATCGTTTATAACTTTTACGATAGAATTTTTTAACGTTTTATTTTTACTGTAATTTAAAACTGTACTTAATGTTAATTTTAATCTATAATAAAGCTCTTTAAAATACCCTACTTTAAACATGTATTCATATCTATTATCCATAGAAGGTGTTTTATTTTTTAACAGATCATCTATTTTTTCTGAAAATACTCTATAAATTATAGGTAAGTTTATTATGTTTTTTGAAGGTTTAGTTGGTGTTATTAAACCTGAAGCTGTTACAATACCAACAGTTTCCTTATTTTTATTTACAATTTGCCCCGTCGGGGATAAGTAAGATATTTTTGACTGGTTAAATAATTGATATTGTTTTTCAGAATCAATCATACATTTGTTAAACGAATTTATAGATATATTTAAAGTAGGTTTTGAAGGTATAACTGGGGCTATCCCTAACTCTTTAATACATACATAAACAACTTTATTATAAGCATTTACAATTTGAGATTGAATTTTATACCCTTCTTCTATAAATCTTGAAAACATATAAGGAACATCGGGAAATCCTGTATATTCAAAAATACAACTTCTTTTATAAATATTAATTATACTCGATACAATATTTTTATATTTTGTTTTATTAAAAGAGTAAATAAGAGATTTAGGTGAAGATTTATAAACTATAATTTCATAAGATTTTTCAGATTGTTGGATTAAAAATATAAAATTTTCATAGGGAAAATAAAGATTTTTTTTACAAAATATTTTATTTTCTTTTATTTCAAAAATGACAATGTTTACTTTAAAAATCCAAGATAACAAATCTATAATATCTTTATGATTTAGAAAATTGTTATTTATGTATTTAATTAAAGATTCTATGTTAAATACTGGATTAATGATATATTTAAGAGATTTTTTATGCTGTGATATATATTGTTTTATTTCGTTTATATCTATTTTTTTACCAGTGGCTTTAACAATAGCATTTAATAAGCTAGTTCTATTGTAATAAACACCTAACCTATAAAATGTTTTATCAAAAATGTTATATAAAGGTTCTGGTAATAAACCCAATCTATTATTTTCTAGTACTTTATCTGTTTTAATAAGATTAGAATTTATTATATCCTCATCAGACAATTCCTCGTTAGTGATTTTATTTGAAGAAGAATCTTCTATATTTTTTAAAAATATAGGTTTCTTTCTTTGATCTTTTGTAAAACAACATACTATATTTTTATTAGTAAACCCTGGATATTTGAATTTATCAGTGAGACATACAAATCTTTTTCCTTTATGTATCAGAGGGTAACTTCCTTTTAAAACCTTTTCTGTAGATGAAATGATAGGTTGTCTATGTTTTTGACAACTTACAGAGTTTATTTCTACACCTTCATTTTTTAATTTTTTAACGTTAGCTATTTTTTTTTTATTAACGGGATCTTCTTTAAACTCTTCTATGGGTATATATTTACCTTTTTTAAATATAAATTTAGGTTTTATAGATTTATCAGCAGAAATTAAAAGATTAGTTACTATTTTTATAACAGTGTTTATCTCTTTTTCAGAAGAAACATTTATAATATCTATACTATTGGAAAAATATTCTTTATTATCATAAAAGAAATTAGTTTTTCTTATAGATATACTTATATTTTCTGGTATATACTTTAAACCAAGCGTGTCATTAGTTTTATTTGGTTTTATAATTATTTCAAATATATCTTTAAATTCAGATACAGTTTTTCTTATAAAATCGTAAGGTATTAGTTTTTTAGTGTTAAAAGATACACTCATAAATCTAGAAACAGGCTCTAGGTATAAAGTTTTTTCAGGAAATATTTTATTAATTTTATTAATAACATCTTTTAAAGGAGTTGTGCATTGATTTATAGCATCAACTCTTTTAAAATCTGATTTTAACCAGCTACATCGTATAGAAAGTTTAAATGAATCTTTTGAGATAACAACAGAAGAGTAATTATCATTTTTTGCTTTTAGTTTGAAAGACAATCCTTTTATATTTTTTATCGTGTTATCATTAGAATTTTTAAAATACCATTCTTTTATTTTATTTTTTGGAAAATCTTTTTGTATTTTTATAATAAGTTTTTTAGGAAAACCTTGAGATATAACCATAACTGGGACATCAGAATCAACTGGGTATTCTTTTATTATTTTTAAAGTGTCTAATTTTTCATCAGTTATTTTATAAGAAATAATAGAATTTGTAATAGAATAAAGGTATTCTTCTTGCTTTTTTGAATCAAAAAAAATATATTCATCTAAAACTGTTTTTGGATAATCTTCTATTGTAACTAAAGAATACTTCTTTATAAGAGTCGTCTGTTCTGTTTTTACAGTTATTAACCATTTTCTATAATCTTCTTCGTATTCTTTTATAGGAAAATAATTCAACATCAAGTATTTAACAACAATAACCAAAGAATCTATATTTAAATCTGTATATATAGGTTTAAATTTATCGAGTAAATCTTTAATTTCTTTAGATTTTTCATTTACTTCTAGGAACAATTCTATATTTTTCGAAATAAAATTATCAAGGTTATCTATCAAGTTATAGACAAAAAGTTTTTTAATATTTTTATTATTTAAGGATTCTTCTGATAAAATATAATTTTTACCATCATTTAAAGCTATTAATGGTATACTAATAATATTTTTATTAAGATCGTATGATATAAATATTTTTTCTTTTATTTTTTTAAAAGAATCTTGATTGTTTATATCTACAAATAATTTTATTGGTTTATTAGTTTGATAATCAAAAACTTGAATCATTTCCGTATTTAATATTCATAAATAAAATATTATTTATTTTTTATTGAAAATCATCCATAATGTTACACCGATTAAAATAATACATCCCAAATTCATTAAATTAATTTTAGGTTCTTTCAGATACCATTTATCGTCGTTTTGATCATACGGACTGTTTTTTAATTGTTCTATTAATATATTTTTACAATAATCACATTCTTGGCAATGGTTAAGCACTTGCTCACAAGTAACATGATTATCAGGTACATATTCAAAATCTTTGTCTTCCATTAAGTTGTTTTCATCATATTCTTCTTGAAATTGTTTCAAAAAAGTATCATTCTGACAATTAAAAGCTTCATCTAAAGAACAAAATATCATTTTTTATTATATAATAAATATAAAAAAAAACGATTAAAAATCTAATTATTTTTCGGTTTTCTCCCTCTTTTTTTTGGAACTGTTATTTTCTTTTCTTTTTGTTTATTAAAAGTTATTTCTTCACTCATAACTGAAGATGCGTCACTAAATTCATCATTATTTAATTTTTTAAGAAGATCGTCTGTATCAATCGATGGACCTTTCATTTTAGATTCTTTTTGTTGTTGTTGTTTTTGTTTTTTTTCAGGCTCTCCCCCTGAAAATTTAGACATTAAATTTCCTAAAAAACCTCCACCAGAGTTCATTTGACTATTCATCATTGTTTTTTGAAGATGGAACATCATCGCGCTACCAGCAATCATGCTTATCAATTTTATCTCTGGAGACATTGTTATTTTATTGGAATATTTCTCATATAACTCTTCGAATACATCGTTATATGATTCTTTATCTGCCATAATACTCGTAGACCATCCATCCAAATCTACACCAAAAGGATCATATTTTGTATTTAATAATTCTATAGTCGAAACACAAAACAAAAGACCTTGCTTACAATAATTAACGCCTCTATTAATTTCTATTTCCTTTCTTAATCTTAAAACTTCTGCTTTTATTTCGTTTAAAGGAAATTCTGGACCAAACTTTCTCGATGGAGTGATTCCTCTTTCTGTCAATCTTTTTAATTGAGATAAAAAATAAGCTTTTTGTTGTTGAATTTCATCGTAACTAAGTCTTGGTTCTTCTTCTTCTTCGTTATTATTATTGTTGGCGTATCTTTGATTCATAAAAGGATCATTATCTTCATCCTCTTCAACTTCTTCGTTAAAATTATATTGGCTCTGTTCTTCTTCTTCTTGAATTTCTTTTTCTGGTAATCTTTTATTCTCATTTGTTAAAAAATTTATTCCTGCTTCATCTTCTTCAGTAATTTCTTCTATAGTATTATTAGGAGTATTTTCTACTGGGTCAAATTTGATATCATTTATAGAATCCCCCGAACTTTCTATTTTTAATTGATTAGAAGAACTTTCGTTATCAAATTTATAAGACATAGTATTCTATTTAATATTAATTATATTTATTTTTAAGTAAAAAATACGCAGTTTGTATTTAATTGTATTCTATTTAATATAATTAATATTACTATTAAATTATAATCATATTTACTTTTTATCTTTTAAAATTTTAATAAGTTTTTTATCTGTTGTAAAAACTCCTGTCAAATTAATTGCAGCAGAGACAATGCTAAAACCAGCCAAGATCCATGTTAACCATTGATATTTCCAAGAACAAAAATTAACACCCATAAGAAGAGTTGTTACGATAGCACCAGATACTGTTACAGGTATAACTTGATCTTTATTATATTTTGAAGCTAAAGCTATACTAGTTAAAATAGTAAAAATATAAATATATATTTGAGGACATTGTTTTGTTATATTAAATTTTTTAAGATCCATTTTTATAATTATTATACAAGAAAAAAAAAATTATGTTATCGGGCTTAAAATAAATCTTAAACTACCTAAACCCCCAACAGTGTATTCTAAAATTAGAGAATAATCATTCTTAAGATACATATGAACTGTTTGACATAAACTAGTAGCTTTAATAAATAATATCATAAATTTAATAGGAAATTTACCTTGAATAATATCTATTTCAGAATTTGTTTTAAATTTTGTATCATCTGAATTACCAAAAATAGCTTTATTTTTTGAAAATTCTCCATTTGATCCGAATGTGAGTTGTTGATTTACATTTGTTATTTCTAAAACACAATCAGTACCAAGAGAATTTAAGTCTTTTATATATTTCTGAAATTTAACAGAAGGTAAGCTTATAATACATGGAAATTCTATTTTAGGAATTTCTAAAGAAGTTAAAGGAATATCTAATAATGGTATTTTTGATTCAAAAATTCTATTATCCTCGCTATTTTCCATTTTAACAACTAAAAAATCCTCGTAATTTCTATCTATACAAAAAGAAATAGTATCTGTATTTTTCGCTATTTTAATAATCTTATAGAAATTAGTAGTGTTTATACCTACTACAATTTCTCTTTCACAATAATAATATTCAAATGCTTCAGATTTTAAATTTAAATAGACTACTGCAACACCCGTAGCGTTCATTTCTACAACCTTTATATTTTCAGGTGTAAAGATTAAATTTATATCACCTAATAAAACTTCTTTTAAAACTTCAAATAAAATTTTTATATTACTGCTTTGTACTGTTTTTAAATCTAAAATGTATTTATCTGACATATATAAATTAATTATTAATTATTAATTAATTATTTTTAAATATCATTTCATTTTTCTATCTTTCATGAATTTAATTTTATCTTTTAATTCTTGTAAAAATGAATTATAACATTGATTGTCGTTGTTAAAATCATTTTTTTCAAAGCGTTTAATATTTACAATGTGTGTTTTTTCATCATCACCAGTATCATCTTTACACTCGATTTCTTCATGTTTAACGATAAAGAATTTATATTTTTTAACTGTGTGTTCTTTATTATATAAATATCCTTTATACGTCCCTTTTAAATACATTTCTATACAATTCTCTTTAGTTTTAATAAGAACAAGTTCTTGAAATTCTTCAGCATCTATATTATATTTTACCACGTCTGAAACATAAGGTAAACTTTTTTTTGACAAAAACAATCTATTATCATCAACATAAATTTTATAAGTTTCTTTTAGGAATTTCATTATAACAATGTTTATGTTTTTAATAGCTTCTTGTTCTGTATTATATAAAACATTATCGTTTTCTAATTCTTTTTTAACACAATCAAATGAATATATCGAATATAGAGGTAAATTCATACTAATTATTTATTATATAATTAATATTATTTATTTTTAAAATAAATAATACTAAAATAATACTAAAATAATATTAAAAATAATTAATTATTAAATATTAATTAAATGAAACGAGTAACAAATAAACAATATGTTATTTCTGATATACATACTATAATTCTTATAAGTGGTAAAGCTGGAGCTGGCAAAGATACTTTAGCAGATTACCTTGTTAAATTTTATAATTATAAAAAGTTTTCTTTTGCAGACTGTCTTAAAAAAGATTTATCTAAAAAACTTGGTATAAAACTCAACAATTTCTATGATAGAGAAAAAAAGGTTCAGGTTATAGAAACACCAGACGGAAGGACTACTACTTTACGCATGCTTATGATAAATGAAGGTAAAAGAGGTAGAGAAATAGATGAAAATTTTTGGGTTGATAGAGTTTTAGAAAATCTTGTAAAATTAAATAAAACATGTAAAAATGCAAAGATAGTTATTCCTGATTTTAGATTTCCTTCTGAATATTACAGAATAAAAAGTTTTTTCAAAGAAAATTTTATAACTATAAACATATTAAACAATAATTATGAATATATAAACGATGAAAGCGAAACCTCGCTTATGAATTTCGCTTTTGATTATACATTTGTAAATGACGGTAGTAAAAAAGATTTATATAAAGAATTTGAAGATAATAATATAGAAATATGATTTAATTTTAACAAATACATAATGACTTCTTCATTTCACTATTGACATTCTCGCTAAAAAGTTTTTTAACATTTTTTAATTATTAAAAGTATAATTTTTTATTATATACTTTTAATAATATTATTAATATTACCCATACAATGAAATCAATTATAAATATTATATTAATTATTTTTATAATTTTAATATTTTTAAAAATATTTCAAGATAAAATTTTTTATTATATAAATTCTACAAAGGTATTGTCCAAGGTGGATAATAAATATTACATAGTTAGAAATGTCAAACATAAACAAAAATCTGCTGATACTTTAGCTCATATAAATTTGAGAGTAGAGAAGTTATTAAATCATCTTAAAACTCAAAAAACACATATTGAAAATATACAATTATTATTAGAAAGGTACGATAGGAATAACCTTGTAGAAAACATAAATCTTGATAATACTACTTATATAATTAATAAAGGTAGTAAATTAGCTGTATGTTTAACCACTAGAGATTATAAAGAAGATATCTATGATATAAATAGTTTAATGTTTGTAATTATCCATGAACTTTCTCATATAGGATCTAAATCTTATGGTCATAACAAAGAATTTAAAGATTTCTTTACGTTTTTACTAAACCGATCAATACATTTAGGAATATATAAATATGTTGATTATTCTGTTAATCCTCAAGAATATTGTGGTATAGAAATAAATTCTTCACCATTATGAAAATAAAAAAACTTTGAGATAAATATAATATTTATCTCAAAGTTTTAATTTTTTTTTAATTTTTATTTTTTATTTAATTTTTATTTAATTTTTACTGAAAGTTATCTAAAATTTCAAATTGTCAATGATTACTTTGTTCCGTTAAAAAATAAACAAGTTGTTCATTACCACTTCTTATAGCAGCATCCATATATTCTGGATAATCTTTAACATTTTCACCATGTTTTACTAAAAATTTAATATTTTCTAGATTCCCTAATTCACATTCTTCTTTAACACTTTTAATAATGTAATCAATGTTTCTTTTATTGGATTTTACTTTAGGCATTTTATAGTTTTTATAAATTTTTATAAATATTTTTAAATTTTTTTTATAATAAGATATCATACCATGGAAACATTCGAAAAACCACTAAACGATTTAAATATTAAGAAAGTTCAACCTGTAACTTTCAATAAAAAAACTTTTTCACCAGATAAAAAATATTTCACCACTTATAAACTTAACGGTGAAAGGAAACTTTTAGTTGTTACACCTGTTAATTATGCAATTATAAATGACAGATTTAGCGGAGAAAAATTTAATTTACCTAAAAGACCAGAATTAACCAATACTATTATAGATTGTGAATTATTTGAAAAAAAATTATACGCTTTCGATATATTATTTTATAAAGGAAAGGATTTGAGACAAATGAATTTTAAAGAAAGACTTGATAATTTAAATTCTGCAGTAAAAAAAATTAATTCTAAAAAATTAATTTTAAAAGAACATAAAAGCCCTTATGAAGATACTCTATGTAATAATTTTTATAACATTATTGACACTCATAAAAAAGATATGAAATTAGAAGGTAAAATAGATGGAGTTATATTTACACCAGATGAAAAATACATGTCTCAACCTTTAAAATGGAAACCCACAGAATTAATAACAATAGATTTCAAAATTAGAAAAATAAAAGATGGTGATAGACACATCGCTTTAATTAGACAAGATGGGAATATGTTTTTCAAAAGAAATATTAAAAATTTAGGGTATGTTAAATTAACTAAAGAACAATATGACACTTTCGAGGACCCTGATGTCGTAGAATTTGCATTTAAAAATAATAAATTTTTCCCAGTAAGAGTTAGAAAAGATAAAAACAAAGCAAACCATATTTCAGTGATTAGATCAAATCTCGAAACAATTTTAAATCCTCCTGATATGCGTAAATTACTTTCATGTTAAAGTAATTTAGAAACTTATAAAATATTAATATTTTTTTATATTGTATAATTATAACATGAAAAAAACCAAAACACCAATAGATTTTGAAAAAATCAGAGGAGTTCAACCGTTATCTTTTAATAAAGAAACTTTTTCACCAAATAAAAAATATTACACTACTTATTATAGTTCTAATAGTGAAAGAAATTTTTTGATTATAAGAAAAAGATCACCTGAATCTATAGTTTTAAATCAAAAAATGAGAGTATATGACTTCGAATTACCAAAAAAACCAGAATTGACCAATACTGTTATGGATTGTGAAATGTTTAATCAAAAACTCTACGCATTTGATATATTATTTTATAAAGGTAAAGACGTGAGAGATTTAAATTTTACAGAAAGACTTGATATTTTAAAATCTACATTGAAAGAGATAAATTCTAAAAGAATTAGTTTAAAAAAATACAACAGTCCATACGAAAATACTTTATGTAATAATTTTTACAATGTTATAGATACTTATAAAAAAAATACTAAATTATCAGATCGTGTAGATGGAGTTATATTTAAACCAGATGAAAAGTACAGCTCACATCCTTTAAGATACAAACCTACAGAAATAACAACAAATTTTAAAATTAAAAAACTAGATAATAATGTCATTGGTTTATTATCTCGCAACAATCGCATATTTTCTAAAAAAGACAATAAAAATATTGGATATGTCAAAGTGTCTGAAAAAAAATACAATTTTTATAAAAATGGAGATGTTGTAGAATTTGCATTTAAAAATAATCAATTTATCCCACAAAGACGTAGAATAGATAAAAATATATCAGATAGCAGTAAAATAATTAAATCAAATTTCGAAACAATTTTAAACCCTCCTGATATGCGTAAATTACTTTCATGTTAAATTAATCTAAAATACACTATCTAGATTATAATAATTTCTTATTTCTAAAATGATAACATATTCTTATAGTTTTATCTAAAGAAGAAATGTCTTTTTCATTAAAAGAATTTACCAAAAATAAATTTTTATTTTTACCTTTAAAAGGAATAATACCAGCTTTTTGTCTTGTGAAAGCTGTATCTTCAGATATTGCAATGTTATTATTATCGTATTTTACATCGTTAACTGTTATTATATAAGGAGACAATTTTACAATTTCAGTTATTTTTTCTACAGCTTCAGGTATGGTAGTTTTTTGATTTATAATTGTGCATGATAAAGTGTCTACTATATTTTTTTTCTTTGTAAAATTTTTCGTGTATTTAGAAGTATGTATGAGAACAACAATGTTTGAATTTATAGCTAATGGTTTTTTAAAAACATCGGGTATTTTACTAGTATAATGTAATTGAAATCCAATAGAACTATAAAAAGATTTATGTAAAATAGGCTCAATATTCCCCCAGTTATATTTCACATCTTTTGAGCAGTTTTTTAAGATATTGATCAAAGCATTAGGTGGGACAGTAGAAATAAAATAATCATGATAGATAATTCTATTATCAATTGTTCTACTAAAATACTTGGAAAAACTTTCTATTTCTGTATTTAAAACAATTTCTACATTTTTAATTTTTATTATCATTTGTAATTTATTCAACCATTCTTCTGGATCTTTTAATTGATAAAATGTAGTTGAAGAAAAACTATTCATATAATCTTCTAGCAAAACTTTTTCAGGAATGTCTGCGATCAATATACTTATCTGTTTAATAACATTTCTTGCATTTTTAGAAAAACTTTGCATCCATTCTGAAACATAAATTTGTTTATTTAATAATTTTAATTTAATAAGAACATAATATAATGTAAAATATACCCAGTCAAAAAACGAAAAAGAAAACAAAAATAATAATGTAAAATCTATAATTGGCTGGTTATAAGTTTTAACCAATTCAACATCTAAATATTTCATTAATTTTTCATAATATTTACCACTTCCAACTTTCGGAGAATGTTCTGTAAATAAACCATTTTTCCAATCTATTCTCCAACATCCTCCGATTTTATTTTGCTTTTCTATTAAAGTTATATGATATTTATCAGAAAACATTATAGACAGTAATAAACCACCTGGTCCAGCTCCTACTATAGTAAGATTTTTTTTATTTGTATTCATTGCTTTTTAATTATATATATAAAATAAAATATAAAATGATTATATAAAATGTTATCATCATTTATATAATAATTTTTTAAGTCTCTGATTTAGTAAATTCCCATTTCTGTCCATTTTCATCAGGGGCTTTATCCCATTGAACAAGGTTAGCACCGTTACTACTTTTATTCCGACTAGCAGCTAAACATCTACCCCATTTATTACATAAATGTCCTGAATCTTCTAAAGTCCAAATCTGTCCATTTTCACTAGGGATTTTATCCCATTGAACAAGGTTAACACCGTTACCACTTTTATTTTGACTAGCAGCTAAACATCTACCCCATTTATTACATAAATGTCCTGAATCTTCTAAAGTCCAAATCTGTCCATTTTCACTGGGGATTTTATCCCATTGAGAAAGGTTAACATCGTTACCACTTTTATTTTGACTAGCAGCTAAACATCTACCCCATTTATTACATAAATGTCCTGACAATTTTTTAGATTTAGATTTTTTGTCTTTTTTGTCGGTGTCTTCATCGGTGTCTTCGTCGGTGTCTTCGTCGGTGTCTTCGTCGGTGTCTTCGTCTTCAGTATCTTCGTCGGTGCCTTCGTCTTCGGTGTCTTCGTCTTCGGTGTCTTCGTCTTCGGTGTCTTCGTCTTCAGTGTCTTCGTCTTCAGTGTCTTCGTCTTCAGTATCTTCGTCGGTGTCTTCGTCTTCAGTATCTTCGTCGGTGTCTTTTTTCTTGTCTTTTTTCTTGTCCTTTTTCTTGTCTTTTTCATCATCACTATCCTTTTCATCGTCACTATCCTTTTCATCATCTGTTTCTTCTTGACTGTAATAATAATAAATACCCAAACCTCCACTAGTAGCAGTTAAAACAAAACTTGCAATAACCAATATTATTATTATTACCATGGTTGAATTGTTTTTCATCGTGTATATATAGATATATATAAAAAAATTAATTATAATTAATTAATTACTATTAATTTAATTATAAATAATTGATATTTGTTTGTATTGTAAAAAAGATATTTATTCAAAATTAACAATGTAAAGAAAATGTAAAAGAACTAATAAATAATTCCTCGCTTTTAGTCTTAGTAGTTGCGTTATTCCAATCAAATTTACGATCTCTTTTTTATCTTTAAAAGTTTTCATTGAATTTACCATTGCTTATATTGAGCTAGTTTAGTGGTTATGGTATTTTTTTAAATTTTTATATAAAATTGCTGACATAATCGCGACAGACGTCAAGCTTCCAAGAATCATCTTCAAAATTCTATTATTCTGAGGAGTTTTC
>Ga0102925_1000358_pt1 | contig 24365 bp, 26 predicted proteins | sample SalPonR1_A_D1_MG_FD_78216 | JGI IMG/M metagenome (GOLD analysis project Ga0102925, IMG submission 78216) | Salt pond soil microbial communities from South San Francisco under conditions of wetland restoration - Salt Pond MetaG R1_A_D1_MG | ecosystem: Environmental > Aquatic > Marine > Intertidal...
ACGCTGACCGAAGCGGGATATGTGGGCGAGGACGTCGAGAACATTATCCTGAAGCTGCTGCAGGCGTCGGAATACAACGTCGAACGCGCGCAGCGCGGCATCGTCTACATCGACGAGGTCGACAAGATCACGCGCAAGTCCGACAATCCGTCGATCACGCGCGATGTCTCGGGCGAGGGCGTGCAGCAGGCGCTGCTGAAGATCATGGAGGGCACCGTCGCTTCCGTGCCTCCGCAGGGCGGCCGCAAGCATCCCCAGCAGGAGTTCCTGCAGGTCGATACCACGAACATCCTCTTCATCTGCGGCGGCGCCTTCGCCGGTCTCGACAAGATCATCGCGCAGCGCGGCAAGGGCTCGGCCATGGGCTTCGGAGCGGACGTGAAGGACCCCGAGAGCCGCGGCGTGGGCGAGGTGTTCAGATCCCTCGAACCCGAGGATCTTCTGAAGTTCGGCCTGATCCCGGAATTCGTCGGGCGGCTTCCGGTGATCGCGACGCTCGAGGATCTCGACGAGGATGCGCTGGTCACGATCCTGACCGCGCCGAAGAACGCGCTGGTGAAGCAGTACCAGCGGCTCTTCGAGCTCGAGGACGTGAAGCTGACCTTCACCGACGACGCGCTCAAGGCGATCGCCAAGCGCGCGATCGAGCGGAAGACCGGTGCCCGCGGTCTGCGGTCGATCATGGAGGACATCCTGCTCGACACGATGTTCGATCTGCCGTCGATGACCAGTGTCGAGGAAGTGGTGGTGAACGAGGAGGCGGTGAGTTCCGAGGCGAAGCCGCTGATGATCTATGCGGATCAGAAGAAGACACCGGCCAGCGCGGGCTGATGCCCGCGGGCGAGGGGCTGTCTGCCCCTCGCGCTCCCCGAGGATATTTTCGGACAGATGGAAGCAGGAGGCCGGGTGACACCTCGGCCGCATTGGGCCAATGTCCGGCGTCATGAAGAAGTACGTCTCGACCGGCTCCGTCTTCGAGGAGCGCATCGGATATTCCCGCGCCGTCGTCTGCGACGGCTGGGTCTTCGTGGCCGGGACCACGGGCTACGATTATGCGACGATGACGATGCCGCCCGGCGCCGCCGCGCAGTGCCGGAACACGCTGGCGACGATCGCTGCCGCGCTGGCCGAAGCGGGGGCGTCGCTCGAGGATGTCGTGCGGGTCCGCTACATCGTAACCGACCCGTCCGACTGGCCCGAGTGTTGGCCGATCACCTCGGAGGCCTTCGCGCGGGCGCGCCCTGCGGCAACCATGATTTCGGCCGCGCTGCAGGAGCCGGAGATGAAGATCGAGATCGAGGTGACGGCGCGGCTGCCGGAAGGAAGCCGATGAAGCGGCGAGCCGGTCCCGCCGTTTCCGGCAGATCTCGTCACATGCGGGAGCCCAACGCCGCGGATCGCGGTGAGATTCCGACGTGTTTGCCCTCCGGCCCCCACTGGACCTCGACCGTGGCATGGGCCATATCTGTCGAGAGCAAACAGGGATGACCTCGATGGGCCTTCTGAACACCCTTCTCCGCGCCGTGACCTGGTGGAACGGCCAGACGCTCAACACGCAGATATTTACCTGGCGGAAGGGCGTGAAGGTCGGCGAGGACGAGCAGGGAAACGTCTTCTACCGCTCGAAGGACGGTACCCGGCGCTGGGTCATCTTCAATGGTGAGGCCGAGGCGAGCCGGGTGTCGCCCGACTGGCATGGCTGGCTTCACCACACCTGGGACGAGCCGCCCACCGAGACGCGGATGCCTCACAAGGCCTGGGAGCAACCGCACAGGGAGAACCTGACCGGCACGCCGCTGGCCTACGCGCCGCCGGGATCGATCCGCCGTCAGGAGCCCAAGCCACGGTCGGACTACGAGGCGTGGCAGCCGGAATGAGGCGCGGATGACCAGTCACGCGACCGAAGTCGTCACCGGCGCGGCCGTCCTCGCGGCGGCCGCCGGTTTTCTGGTCTACGCAAGCCAGTTCTCCGATTTCGGTGGCGGCGGCGACGGCGCCTACAGCATGACGGCGAGCTTCCGGTCGATCGAAGGCGTGGGCGTCGGCACGGATGTCCGTCTTGCCGGCGTGAAGGTCGGCACGGTGACAGCGCTCGACCTCAATCCGCGGACTTTCCGCGCCGATGCCGTCTTCACCATAGACGAGGACCTGCTCCTGCCGGAGGACACGGCGATTCTGGTCTCTTCGGAAGGTCTTCTGGGGGGCAGTTTTCTCGAACTCCTTCCTGGCGGATCGCCGTTCAATCTGGAGCCGGGGACCGAGATCGAGGACACGCAAAGCTCGGTTTCGGTTGTGCAGCTGCTCCTGCGCTTCGTGACCGGAGAGGGCTCGGGATGATGCTGCGCCTGGCCGCGTTTCTCGCCTTTCTGCCCGCGATCGTGCCGGCCCAGGACTTCGGGCTGACGCCGGAGATCGAACAGGCGCCGCTCACGCTCGATCAGGAGCCGCGTCCGCGGTTCGACGACACGCCGCAGGAGACACGCGAGGAAGCCCGGGTCGAATCCGCGCCGGGCGCCGTGCTCCGGGGCCTCGACAAGGTCTCCGGCGAGGTCACGGACCTGAGGCTTGGAGTGGGCGAGACGGTGGGCCTGGGCAGGCTGTCGGTGACGCTCGGCGATTGCCGCTATCCGGCCGACGATCCGGCGGGGGACGCGTTCGCCCGTCTCACGATCCGCGCCACGGGGCTGGACGAGCCCGCCTTCGACGGCTGGATGGTCGCCTCGAGCCCGGCGCTCTCGGCCCTCGACCACCCGCGCTACGACGTCTGGGTGATCCGCTGCAGAAGTTCCTGAGGCGACGGCGCGGGATCTGCGGTGAACCGTGCCTGCACCTCGAGTGCTTCCACGAGCCTGTCCCGATAGTCGGTGCGCGGGATCTCGATCGCGCCGAGGCTGGCGAGGTGCGGAGTGCTGAACTGGGTGTCGAAGAGGACGAACCCGTTTTCGCGAAGCCGGTCGACGAGGTAGGCCAGCGCCACCTTGGAGGCGTCTGTCGCGCGAGAGAACATGCTCTCCCCGAAGAAGGCGCCGCCGAGGGTGATGCCGTAGACGCCTCCGCCGAGACGGCCGTCTTCCCAGACTTCCACCGAATGCGCGTTGCCGAGATCGTGGAGCGAGAGGCTGAGGCGGCGGATGCCCGGATTGATCCAGGTCTCCGCACGCGACGCGCACCCGTCGATGACGCCGGCGAAATCGCGATCGAAGGTGACGTTGAACCCGCCCTTCCTTATGCGCCGTGCCAGACTGCGCGACATGTGGAAGCCGTCGAGCGGAAGGACGCCGCGCATTCGGGGATCGACCCAGAAGATGTCCGGGTCGTGACGCGACTCGGCCATAGGGAAGATGCCTGCGGCATAGGCCTGCAGAAGCAGCTCCGGCGTGAGCGGATCCCTCGTCATAAGCCCCCAGAACCGTGCATGGTGCATCCGGCCGCCTGAGGCTAGAGCAAGAATTCGCGATCGCAAAGGGCAGAGAAATGCCGGAGCCGTTCGATTTCCTCCACACTCATCCCGAGTACAGCGGGCAGCCGGCGACCATCCGCAGGTTGAACAAGCGGCATCGTCTGATCGTCCGCCCGTATCTCGACGCGATCTCGGGGGCGCGGGTTCTCGATCTCGGTGCCCACGACGGACGATGGTCCCATGCCTTCGCGGCGGCGGGCGCTGCGTCCGTCGTGGGCGTCGAGCCGCGCCCGGAGCCGCTGTCGGGGTTCCGGTTCTTTCCCCGCGACGATGCGGGCGAGCGGGTGGAGCTTGTCGAAGGCGCGGCGATTCCGGCGCTCGAACAGATACTTGAAGACGGAGACCGCTTCGACGTCGTGGCCGTCCTGGGGCTCTTCTATCACATCATCGAGCACTTCCGGCTGCTCTGGCTGATTCGGCAGATCGCGCCCGGTCTCGTGATCGTCGACGGCGACTTCGCGCTGGCGCAGGCTCCCGTCATCGAGCTTGTACGGGAGCGGACGGACAGCCCGCTCAATGCCGTGCCGCAGCTGGCGGGCCAGGAGCGTGCGCTGAAGGGGGTGCCGAGTTTCGCGGCGATGGACGCGATGGCGGACGCGCTCGACTTCGATCTTTCTTGGGGGGATGCCTCGGGGCTCTCCGACGACAGGGCCGGGGTCGGCGACTACTTCAGGGAGCATGGATGGCGACGCGCGGTTTGCACGCTCAGGCCGTGCTGAGGTTCTCTTCGAGCCAGGTTTCGAGCCAGTGAATCGAATAGTCGCCTGACAGGATCGCTGGGTCTTCCAGAAGGGCGTGGAAGAGCGGGATCGTCGTATCCACGCCATCGATGATCAGTTCACCGAGCGCGCGATGGAGCCGGGCGAGGGCTTCGGTCCGGTCGCGGCCGTGAACGATCAGCTTGCCGATCAGGCTGTCATAGTAGGGCGGAATCCGGTAGCCGTCGTAGAGTGCGCTGTCCATCCGCACGCCGAGCCCGCCGGGCGCGTGATACTGCGAGATGCGGCCCGGGGAGGGGGAGAAGTCGGGGAGCTTCTCGGCGTTGAGGCGCACCTCGATCGCGTGGCCGTTGATCGTCAGGTCCTGCTGCCGGAAATCCAGCGGAAGGCCGGCGGCGACGCGGATCTGCTCGCGCACGAGATCCACGCCGAAGATCGCCTCGGTGACCGGGTGTTCCACCTGCAGGCGCGTGTTCATCTCGATGAAGTAGAATTCGCCGTCCTCGTAGAGGAACTCGACCGTTCCCGCGCCGATGTAGTTGATCGACGCGACCGCGTCGGCGCAGATCTTGCCGATCCTCGCGCGGGTCTCGGTGTCGATCGCGGGGCCGGGGGCTTCCTCGAAGACCTTCTGGTGGCGGCGCTGAAGCGAGCAGTCGCGTTCGCCGAGGTGCACGGCGTTGCCCTTGCCGTCACCGAAGACCTGGATCTCGATGTGGCGCGGGTTGCCGAGATACTTCTCGATATAGACCTCGTCGTTGCCGAAGGCGGCCTTCGATTCCGACCGCGCGGTGCGGAACGCGTTTTCGAGTTCCCTCGACGTCCGCGCGAGCTTCATCCCGCGCCCTCCGCCGCCCGCCGTGGCCTTGATGATGACCGGATAGCCTATCTCGTCCGCGACCCGCATGGCGACTTCCATGTCGGGCACGCCGCCCTCGGAGCCGGGGACGCAGGGCACGCCGAGGTTCTTCATGGTTTCCTTGGCGGTGATCTTGTCGCCCATGACGCGGATGTGTTCCGCCGACGGGCCGATGAAGGTGAGTTGGTGATCCTCGACGATCTGCACGAACTGCGCGTTTTCCGACAGGAAGCCGTAGCCCGGGTGGATCGCCTGCGCGCCCGTGATCTCGCAGGCGGAGATGATCGCCGGCATCGAAAGGTAGCTCTGCGACGACGGCGGCGGTCCGATGCAGACGCTCTCGTCGGCCATGCGGACGTGCATTGCGTCGGTGTCGGCGGTCGAATGGACCGCGACCGACTGGATGCCCATCTCGCGGCAGGCCCGGATCACGCGGAGCGCGATCTCGCCCCTGTTGGCGATCAGGATCTTGTCGAACATGCGCTGCCTTACTCGATGATCATGAGGGGCGCGCCATATTCGACGGGCGACGCGTCCTCCACGAGAATGCGCTTGACCGTGCCGGCGCGCGGCGCGGGGATCTGGTTCATCGTCTTCATCGCTTCGACGATGAGCAGCGTCTGGCCTTCGCTCACCTTGTCGCCGACCGACACGAAGGGGCTCGAGCCGGGCTCGGCGGCGAGATACACGGTTCCGACCATCGGGGAGGTCACGGCGCCGGGATGCCCGGTCGGGTCGGTCGGAGGCGCCTCGGCGGCCGCAGGCGCGGGCTGCGCCGCCGGGACGGCGGGAGGGGGCGCTGGGACTGCCGGAGCGGCATGCGTGACGGTCGTGCCGCCTCGGCTGACCCTGACGTTCAGGCTGTCGTTCTCGCCGTAATCGCGTTTGACCTGAAGCTCGGTCAGGTCGTTCTCGACCAGAAGCTCGGCAAGCGACTGGATGAATGCCACGTCTGAGTCATGGGAATGCTTCGACATCGGATCCTCGGCCTGTTCGGTCTCGCCTGTCTTCCGCAGGGTCGCCTGCTTATACGCGAGCGCTATCGGGGTGAAAAGGCGTGAAGTGCCGGGCGTTTCGGCAATTCCGCCGGGAAATGCGGCAGATCGGGCGTGCAGCGGCCTGTGACCGTCCGGACGAGAATTTACCAGTTGATAAAATTTTCGTCTGTGGCAGAGTTTTCCTCGAGAACAGCTTACGGGGAGCGACATGCCGAACAGCCAGATGACGCCCGGCGTCGTGCCGGGCCGTCTCCAGCCGGAAGAGTATCAACGGAACTTCAGCGATCTGGACCCACCCTACGACGGGCACGGGGCGGCTGTCGCGGCGGACAGATGCTATTTCTGCTACGACGCGCCCTGCATCACGGCTTGCCCGACCGAGATCGACATCCCGCTCTTCATCCGGCAGATCCAGACCGGCAACCCGGATGCCGCAGCCAGGACAATCCTCGACCAGAACATCCTCGGCGGGATGTGCGCCCGCGTCTGCCCGACGGAAACGCTCTGCGAGGAGGCCTGCGTTCGCGAGGTGGCGGAGGGCAAGCCGGTGGAGATCGGGCGGCTTCAGCGCCACGCGACCGACAGCCTGATGGCGAAGGACGTGCATCCCTTCGAGCGCGCCGCGCCCACGGGCAAGCGTGTGGCGGTGGCGGGGGCGGGGCCTGCGGGGCTCGCCTGCGCCCATCGGCTCGCGATGAAGGGCCATGACGTCGTTCTGTTCGACGCGAAGGAGAAGCCGGGCGGGCTCAACGAGTTCGGCATCGCCTCCTACAAGACCGTAGGCGACTTCGCGCAGGCGGAGGTCGACTGGCTCCTCAAGATCGGCGGGATCACCGTGGAACTGGGCAAGAGGCTCGGCGACGGATTGTCGCTCGACGCGCTCACCGCCGACTACGACGCGGTTTTCCTCGGGATCGGGCTTGCGGGCGTGAATGCGCTTCGTGCCGAGGGCGAGGACAGGGACGGCGTGCGCGACGCAGTCGACTTCATTGCCGAGCTTCGGCAGGCGTCGGACCTGTCGGCGTTGCCGGTGGGCCGGAACGTCGTCGTCGTCGGCGGCGGGATGACGGCTGTCGATGCCGCCGTCCAGTCGAGGCTGCTGGGCGCCGAGAACGTGACCATCGTCTACCGGCGGGGGCGCGAGAAGATGAGCGCGAGCGTCTATGAACAGGACCTCGCGGCGTCGAAGGGCGTCCGCATCATCCACAACGCGATGCCCGCGGCCGTCCACGGCAACGGCGCCGCGGTTGAGGTGGAGTTCGAATACACCCGCGAGGGCGTCTCGGGCCTCGAAGGCACCGGAGAGCGGTTCCGGCTGCCCGCAGATCAGGTCTTCAAGGCCATCGGGCAGACGCTGGAGGGCGTGCCGGAGGGTCTGACGCTCGAGGGCGGCAAGATCGCGGTGACGGGCGCGGGGCGGACGAGCGCGGCGAAGATCTGGGCCGGGGGCGACTGCGCGGCGGGTGGCGACGACCTGACAGTGACGGCGGTGGCGGAAGGTCGTGACGCCGCCGAGGACATTCATTCCGCGCTGATGGGAGGCTGACATGGCGAACCTCGCGACGAATTTCGTGGGCATCAAGAGCCCGAACCCGTTCTGGCTCGCCTCGGCGCCGCCGACCGACAAGGAGTACAACGTCGTCCGCGCCTTCAAGGCGGGATGGGGCGGCGTCGTCTGGAAGACGCTGGGCATCGATCCGCCGATCGTCAACGTGAACGGGCCGCGCTACGGCGTCGTCTACGGTGCGGACCGGCGGGTGCTCGGGCTCAACAACATCGAACTGATCACCGACCGGTCGCTCGAGGTGAACCTTCAGGAGATCAAGAAGGTCAAGCGCGAATGGCCCGACCGGGCGATGGTGGTCTCGCTCATGGTCCCCTGCGACGAGGAAAGCTGGAATTACATCCTGCGCCGCGTCGAGGAAACCGAGGCGGACGGGATCGAACTGAACTTCGGCTGCCCGCACGGGATGAGCGAGCGCGGCATGGGCTCGGCCGTGGGACAGGTGCCCGAGTACATCGAGATGGTCACGCGCTGGTGCAAGCAGAACACCCGGATGCCGGTGATCGTGAAGCTCACGCCCAACATCACCGATGTGCGCTACCCCGCGAGGGCGGCGAAGGCGGGGGGTGCGGACGCGGTATCCCTCATCAACACGATCTCGTCGATCACGAGCGTCAACCTCGACACGATGAGCCCCGAGCCGTCGATCGACGGCAAGGGGTCGCACGGCGGCTACTGCGGGCCGGCGGTCAAGCCCATCGCGCTCAACATGGTGGCCGAGATCGCCCGTGACGCCGAGACGGCGGGGCTGCCGATCAGCGGGATAGGCGGGGTGACGACGTGGCGCGACGCTGCGGAGTTCCTCAGCCTAGGCGCGGGAAGCGTTCAGGTCTGCACGGCCGCCATGGCCTACGGCTTCAAGATCGTCGAGGAGATGAAGGCGGGCCTGTCGGACTGGATGGATGAGAAGGGCTATGCCTCGGTCGATCAGGTCACGGGCCGGGCTGTCCCCAACGTGACCGATTGGCAGTATCTCAATCTCAATTACGTCACGAAGGCGCGGATCGACCAGGATGCCTGCATCAAGTGCGGCCGCTGCTATGCCGCCTGCGAGGATACCTCGCACCAGGCGATCGCGATGAAGCCGGGACGGGTGTTCGAGGTGATCGACGCGGAATGCGTGGCCTGCAACCTTTGCGTCGACGTCTGTCCGGTGGAGGATTGCATCACGATGGAGCGGCTCGAGGCCGGGGCGGTGGATCCACGCACGGGCAAGGTGGTGTCGGACGATTACGCCAACTGGACGACGCATCCGAACAACCCCGGCGCGGCGCAGGCGGCCGAGTAGGATCAGCGCGTCACGTCGAGGTTTCTTTCGGCCTCGGGCGCGGCCATCCGGCGAACCTCGGAGACGTTTTCCGTCACGCGATCGGTCGTCGCGGGCGCCGGGTCTGCGTCCGTGGTGCGCGGAGGGACGGCCTCCTCCTCGGGCGGCTTCCATGAGGCTTCGGTCAGGGTGGCCGGGTCGCGGGCGCGTTCGCGCTCTCGCTCGAGGGGGCTGGCGTCGAAAGCCGGCGGCGGGCCCGCCGGTGCGTCGGGGTCGGACGGAAACAGGTCCGGCTGGTCTCGTCTCGCCTCCTCCGCGATCGGGAAGGATTTGAGGACCGCGCGCGGCGGATCCACCCGCTCGGCCGTGTCGGGGCGGATGCGGGCGGCGGCCGTCTCTCCCGCGCCGGGCGGCGCGCCCTGTTCCGCACGCGATGTGACGGTCGGCGCGAGCGGCGACGGCGTGAAGGTTCCAGGGCCGATGATTTGCGGCAGCATGGACCCGAACTCCTGAACGGGCCCCCATCCGACTCGCGATCCTGCAGGAGGAAGATTGACGAAGCGTTGGCCGCGGCGGAAATCGCGCGGCGTGGTTAACGCGGCGCGAGCGCGCGACGGAAGAGGTCTTCCAGAAAGACGGCCGCGTCCCTGAAGTGGCCGTCTCCCTCGGGGCGCAGTATTCCGCGTACCTGCACGTCGAAATCGGCATAGTGCTGTGTGACGGCCCAGATCGAGAAGATCAGGTGATGCGGATCGACCGGCGCGATGCGGCCGTCGCGCACCCATCGCGCGATCAGCGCCGCCTTCTCGTCGACGAGGGTCTTCAGCGGCCCCTCGATGACGTCGAGGATGCGCGGCGCGCCCTGCACGATCTCGTTGGCGAAAAGTCGGCTTTCGCGCGGATACTCCCGCGCCATGTCGAGCTTGCGCAGGACGTAGCGGACGATCTCGTCGACGGGGTCACCGTCTCCGGCCAGATCCCGCAGTGGGTCGAGCCAGGTGTCGAGCATCTCGGAGGTCAGCGTCCGGTGGATCGCCTCTTTCGAGGAAAAGTAGTAGAGCAGGTTGGGCTTCGACAGACCCGCCACCTCGGCGATCTGGTCGAGCGTCGCGCCGCGAAAGCCGTGCGCCGAGAAGACCTCCAGCGCGGCGTCCAGAATCAGCCCGGTGTTGCGTTGCTGGATGCGCGTCCTGGGCGGGGGTTTCATGTCCAAACGGCCGATCCTTTCGTCCCGCGGCGTTCGCCGCCTGCCCAAAGTCGCGCCACCCGGACCGCGACAGGCGAGGCAACTCCGGGCACTTTCGCACAAGGGCTGAAGGCCTTGACTGCCCCCCTTGCTCTGCTAGCGTGATCCTGACCAAATGGTCAACAATTAGGCGCGCTCGAAGGCGCTGGACAGGGGGGTGGAGCATGGCGCTCGACCGGGACGTCGTCCCCAACGATCTTTCGGCATTCTGGATGCCGTTCACCGCAAACCGGCAGTTCAAGAAGGCGCCGCGGATGCTCGTCGCGGCCAAGGACATGCACTTCACGTCCTCCGACGGGCGGCAGATCCTCGACGGGACGGCGGGTCTTTGGTGCTGCAACGCCGGCCATGCGCGGCCGAAGATCACGGAAGCGGTGCAGAAGCAGGTGGCGGAGCTCGACTACGCGCCCGCCTTCCAGATGGGGCACCCGAAGGCGTTCGAACTCGCCAACCGGGTGCGCGACCTCGCGCCCGAGGGGTTCGAGCATGTCTTCTTCGCAAATTCGGGGTCCGAGGCGGTCGACACCGCGCTCAAGATCGCGCTGGCCTACTTCCGCGCGAAGGGCGAGGGGCAGCGGACGCGGCTGATCGGGCGCGAACGCGGCTATCACGGCGTGGGCTTCGGCGGGATCTCCGTCGGCGGGATCGTCAACAACCGCAAGTATTTCGGGACGCTGCTGAATGGCGTCGATCACCTGCCGCACACGCATCTGCCGGAGAATCAGTGGTCGAAGGGCCAGCCCGAGCACGGGGCGCACCTGGCCGACGAACTGGAGCGGGTCGTGGCGCTGCATGGTCCGGAAACGGTAGCCGCGGTGATCGTGGAGCCGGTCGCGGGGTCGACGGGGGTTCTTCTTCCGCCGAAAGGGTACCTCGAGCGGCTGCGCGCCATCACGAAGAAGCACGGTATCCTTCTGATCTTCGACGAGGTCATCACCGGCTTCGGGCGGCTCGGCTCGGCCTTCGCGGCGGACCATTTCGATGTGATGCCCGACATGATCACCTGCGCGAAGGGCATCACGAACGGCGTCATCCCGATGGGGGCCGTCATCGCCACATCGGAGATCCACGACGCCTTCATGCAGGGGCCGGAACACATGATCGAGCTGTTCCACGGCTATACCTATTCCGGCTCGCCCATCGCCTCGGCGGCCGGTCTCGCGACACTCGAGACCTATGCCGAGGACGGTCTCTTCCAGCGTGCCGCCGAACTGGCGCCCTACTGGGAGGAGGGGTTGCACAGCTTGCGCGACTGCCCGCATGTGATCGACATCCGCAACATGGGGCTGATCGGGGCGGTGGAGCTCGAACCGATCTCGGGGGAGCCGACGAAGCGGGCCTTCACCGCCTTTCTCGAAGCCTACGAGAAGAACTGCCTGATCCGCACGACGGGCGACATCATCGCCATGTCGCCGCCGCTCATCATCGAGAAGCCGCAGATCGACCAGCTTTTCGGCACGCTGCGCGATGTGCTGAAAACGCTGCACTGAAGACGAAGGAAACCTCATGGCGGCTCCGGGCGAGAACCTCAAGATAAATGGCGAACGTCTCTGGGACGCCATCATGGAGATGGCGCGGATCGGCCCGGGGGTGGCGGGGGGCAACAACCGCCAGACCCTGACCGACGAGGACGGCGAGGGCCGCGCGCTGTTCCGAAAATGGTGCGAGGCCGCGGGCTGCGAGATGGGCCTCGACACGATGGGCAACATGTTCGCGACGCGGGCGGGGAGCGATCCCGACGCGCTGCCGGTCTACGTGGGCTCCCACCTCGACACGCAGCCGACGGGCGGCAAGTACGACGGGGTTCTGGGCGTCCTCGGGGGCTTGGAAATCGTGCGGACGCTGAATGATCTGGGCATCAGGACGAAACACCCGATCGTCGTGACGAACTGGACGAACGAGGAGGGCACGCGTTTCGCCCCCGCGATGCTCGCCTCCGGCGTCTTCGCGGGCGTCCATACGCAGGACTGGGCCTACGACCGCACCGACGCCAAGGGAAAGTCCTTCGGGTCGGAGCTGGAGCGGATCGGCTGGAAGGGCGACGAGGAGGTCGGCGCGCGCAAGATGCACGCCTTCTTCGAGCTGCACATCGAACAGGGGCCGATCCTCGAGGCGGAGGGCGCCGACATCGGCGTCGTCACGCACGGGCAGGGGCTGAGCTGGACGCAGGTGACGATCACCGGCAAGGACAGCCACACCGGGTCCACGCCGATGCCGATGCGCAGGAACGCGGGCCTGGGGATGGCGCGGGTGCTGGAACTCGTCGACGAGATCGCCTGGAGCCACAAGCCGCACGCGGTGGGCGCGGCGGGGCATATCGACGTCTATCCCAATTCGCGCAACGTTATCCCCGGCAAGGTCGTCTTCACGGTCGATTTCCGGTCGCCGGACCTCGCCGTGATCGCGGACATGGAACAGCGGCTGCGGGAGGGGGCGACCGCGATCTGCGACGAGATGGGGCTGGGCGTCGAGTTCGAGAAGGTGGGCGGTTTCGATCCCGTCGAATTCGATCCGGGCTGCGTCGCGGCGGTGCGGGACGCTGCCGAACGGCTTGGGTATTCGCACCGGAACATCATCTCGGGCGCCGGGCACGACGCGTGCTGGATCAATCGCGTGGCGCCGACGGCGATGGTGATGTGTCCCTGCGTCGATGGCCTCAGCCACAACGAGGCCGAGGAGATCTCGCCCGAGTGGGCGAGCGCCGGGGCGAACGTGCTGTTTCACGCGGTGGTGGAGACGGCGGAGATCGTGGAGTGACGCGGCACGAGCAGGTCCTCGCCGACGAAGCCGCCCTCCGCGCCGACCTCGCCGCGGCGATCCGGCTCGCCTGCCGAGCGGATTGGCACGAGGGCGTGGCGAACCACTTCTCGGCCGCGGTGTCGCCGGACGGGCGGCGGTTCCTCGTGAACCCGCGCTGGATGCACTGGAGCCGCGTGAAGGCCTCCGACCTCGTTCTTTGCGACGCGGACGACGCCTCGACGATGGACCGGCCGGACGCGCCCGACCCGTCCGCCTGGTCGATCCATTCGGCCATCCATCAATTGCTGCCGCAGGCGCGGGTGGCGCTGCATATCCATCCGCCCTACGCCACGGCGCTCGCGGGTCTGAAGGACCCGACGATCAAGCCGATCGACCAGGTCACGGCGCGGTTCTTCAACCGGCTGGCTTATGATCTGAGCTTCGGAGGCATCGCCACCGAGGCCGCCGAAGGGAAGCGGATCGCGGCTGCGATCGGCAACCACGCGGCCGTCATGATGGGAAACCACGGCGTCACCACGCTCGGCGGAACGGTCGCCGAGGCCTTTGACGCGCTCTACCATCTCGAACGCGCGGCGCGGACGATGGTGCTCGCCCATTCCACCGGCCAGGAGCTTTCGGTCATGCCCGATGCGCTGGCCGAAGAGACGGCGGCCGAGTGGGAGACCTACAAGGATGCCGAATTCGCCCATTTCGCGGAAATGAAGCGGATCCTCGACATGGAGGCGCCGGACTACAAGGACTGAACCCGGGGGGCTCTGCCCCCGCCGCTCCGCGGCCCCCCCGGAGTATTTGAACCGAGATGAAGCGCCGGGAGAGCGCCAGATCAGGGAGACCAGACATGAGCACAGTCATCAAGAACGGCACAATCGTGACCGCCGACCTGACCTACAAGGCGGACGTCCTGATCGACGGCGGCAAGATCGTCGAGATCGGTGAGGGCCTGAAGGGCGACGAGACGCTGGATGCCACCGGCTGCTACGTGATGCCGGGCGGGATCGACCCGCACACGCATCTCGAGATGCCGTTCATGGGAACCTATTCGACCGACGATTTCGAGAGCGGGACGCGCGCGGCGCTGTCGGGTGGCACCACCATGGTCGTCGACTTCGCCTTGCCCGCTCCGGGACAGGGCCTGCTCGACGCGATCCAGATGTGGGACAACAAGTCGACGCGCGCCAATTGCGACTACTCCTTCCACATGGCGGTGACATGGTGGGGCGAGCAGGTCTTCGACGAGATGAAGACGGTTGTGCAGGACCGGGGCATCAATACCTTCAAGCACTTCATGGCCTACAAGGGCGCGCTGATGGTGAACGACGACGAGATGTTCGCCTCGTTCCGCCGCTGCGCCGAACTGGGGGCGATCCCGCTCGTCCACGCCGAGAACGGCGACGTTGTGGCGGACCTTCAGGCGAAATTGATGGCGGAAGGCAATAACGGGCCCGAGGGCCATGCCTATTCGCGGCCTCCGGAAGTCGAGGGCGAGGCCACGAACCGCGCGATCATGATCGCCGACATGGCGGGCGTGCCGCTTTACGTCGTGCATGTCTCGGCCGAGGACTCGCACGAGGCGATCCGGCGCGCGCGGCAGAACGGAAAGCGGGTCTGGGGCGAACCGCTCGTCCAGCATCTGACGCTCGACGAGGGCGAGTATTTCGACAAGGACTGGGACCACGCGGCGCGACGCGTCATGTCGCCGCCGTTCCGCAACAAGAAGCATCAGGATTCGCTCTGGAACGGACTGGCCTCGGGGTCTCTGTCCGTCGTCGCGACCGACCACTGCGCCTTCACCACCGAGCAGAAGCGCTATGGCGTGGGCGACTTCACCAAGATCCCGAACGGGACCGGCGGTCTGGAGGACCGGATGCCGATGCTCTGGACCTACGGGGTCGGAACCGGGCGGCTGACGCCCAACGAATTCGTGGCCGTCACCTCGACCAACATCGCCAAGATCCTCAACGTCTATCCCAGGAAGGGCGCGGTGCTCGTGGGGGCGGACGCCGATCTCGTGGTCTGGGATCCCGAGAAGGAGAAGACGATCACCGCCAGCGCGCAGCAGTCGGCGATCGATTACAACGTCTTCGAGGGCAAGCACGTGAAAGGCCTGCCGCGCTTCACGCTCACGCGCGGAAAGGTCGCGGTCCACGACGGCGAGGTGCGGACCGAGGAAGGCCACGGCAAGTTCGTCAAGCGCGACCCGATGGGATCGGTCAACAAGGCGCTGTCGACCTGGAAGGACCTCACCGCGCCGCGCAAGGTGGAGCGGTCAGGGATCCCGGCGAGTGGTGTCTGAGTGACTGGCATGAAGGACGGCTTCGGCCACCGGCGGGGGGCGATGCGTGGCGGGTGAAGCGGTGATCGAGGCCAGTGGCCTCGGGCTCACGTTCCAGACGGGCGACGGGCCGGTCCATGCGCTCAAGGATGTGGACCTCACGATCGGGCGAGGCGACTTCGTGTCGTTCATCGGGCCATCGGGCTGCGGCAAGACGACCTTCCTGCGATGCGTGGCGGCGCTCGAGCATCCGACGGCGGGGACGCTGACGGTGAACGGGATGACGCCCGACGAGGCGCGGCGGCAGCGGGCCTATGGATACGTCTTCCAGGCGGCGGGACTCTATCCGTGGCGGACCATCGGGGCGAACGTGCGGCTGCCCCTGGAGATCATGGGCTATTCCAAGGCCGAGCAGGCCGATCGGGTGCGCAGGACGCTCGAACTCGTGGATCTCGAAGGGTTCGAGAAGAAGTTCCCCTGGCAGCTTTCCGGGGGCATGCAGCAGCGGGCCTCGATCGCCCGGGCGCTGGCCTTCGACGCCGATATTCTCCTGATGGACGAACCCTTTGGCGCGCTCGACGAGATCGTGCGGGACCGGCTGAACGAGGAGCTTCTGAGCCTCTGGGCGCGGACGGAGAAGACCATCGGCTTCGTCACCCATTCGATCCCCGAGGCGGTCTATCTCTCGACCCGGATCGTCGTGATGAGCCCGCGCCCGGGACGGATCACCGACATCATCGAAAGCCCGCTGCCGAAGGAGCGGCCGCTCGACATCCGTGACAGCCGGGAGTTCCTCGAGATCGCCCACCGGGTGCGCGAGGGGCTGCGGGCGGGGCATGCCTACGATGCGTGATGACGGGCGAAACTCGCGCACCGGACGGAGGTCTCCGGTGAGGCCGGTGGACAAGGAGCGGTCGGCGTGAGGAACCTCCTGCCGATCCTCGCGGTGCTCGCGGCCATCGTTGCCCTCTGGTATGCGGCGGTGGCGCCGATGAACATCTGGCAGGCGCTGGATCAGGCCGAACGGGAAGGCGTGGCCGTCACCCCCGAGGGGGCGAGGACCCGGAGCGAAACCTCGCCCTTCACGCTGATGCTCGAGAACCCGTCGCAGATTTCGCGCGGCTACGCGCTCGACCGGCCCCGGCTGCCGACGCCGGTCCAGGTCGCGGAAGAGCTGTGGAGTTCGACGGGAGAGATGATCCAGCGCGGGCGCCCGATGTCGAAGCGGGGGCTGATCTACCACGGCTGGATCACGCTTCAGTCGACGCTTGCGGGATTCGCGCTGGGCACGGCGCTCGGCATCCTTGGCGCCGTCGCAATCGTCTATTCCCGGACGATGGAGATGAGCCTGATGCCCTGGGCGATCATCTCCCAGACAATTCCCATCGTGGCGCTGGCGCCGATGATCATCGTGGTATCGTCGCAACTGGGCGTCGAGGGGCGAGGGCTGCCCAAGGCGATCATTTCGGCCTACCTGTGCTATTTCCCGGTGCTCGTCGGCATGACGAAGGGCCTGCGGTCGCCCACGCGGGAGCAACTGGACCTGCTGCGGACCTACAACGCGCCAGGCTTCGCGAGCTTCCTCAAGCTCCGGCTGCCGTCCTCGGTCCCCTACCTTTTCACTTCGCTCAAGATCGGGATCGCCGCGGCGCTCGTCGGCACCATCGTGGGCGAGTTGCCGACCGGCGCGATCTCGGGCCTTGGAGCCCGAATCCTGATCGGCGACCAGTTCGGCACACCGCTCGCCATCTGGGCCGCGCTCTTCGCCGCCGCGATCCTCGCGGGCGTGCTTGTGACGCTGCTCGGATGGCTCCAGACGCTCACGCTCAGACGCATGGGGATGCATACATGAACTGGCTCGTCTTCGCGATCCTGTTCTGGCTCTGCGCCTGGGCCGCGAACGTCGCGATGGCACGGTCGCGCTGGCATGATGCCCGCGTCGTGCGGATCGTCGTGCCGGTGCTCTTCGGTGTCACGATCCTCGTGCTCTGGGAAGGGCTCGTGCGGCACTTCGAGGTGTCTGCGATCATCCTGCCGCCGCCCACGGCCATCGCCGCGCGGTTCGCGGCGGAAACCCAGGTGCTCTGGGAGGACTTCGTGCAGACCGTGCTCAAGGGCGCGCTCTCCGGCTACCTGATGGGCTGCGCGGCGGCGTTCATCGTGGCGATCGCCATCGACCGGTCGCGCTTCCTGACGCGCGGCCTGCTGCCGATCGGAAATTTCGTGGCCGCCCTGCCGATCATCGGCATCGCGCCGATCCTCGTGTCGTGGTTCGGCTTCGACTGGCAGTCGAAGGCGGCGGTCGTCGTGGTGATGGTCTTCTTCCCGATGCTCGTGAACACGGTGCAGGGGCTGACCGAGGCGAGCGCGATGCAGCGCGACCTGATGCGGACCTACGCCGCGGGATACTGGCAGACGCTTTTGAAGCTGCGCCTTCCCGCCGCGATGCCATTCATTTTCAACGGGCTCAAGATTGCGACCACACTTGCCCTGATCGGTGCTATCGTTGCCGAATATTTCGGCTCTCCGACGCGGGGCATGGGATTCCGCATCTCGACCGGCGTCGGCTCCTTGTCGATCGACCTGGTCTGGGCTGAAATTGCCGTGGCCGCCCTGACGGGGTCGGTGGTCTATGGCGTCGTGTCACTGGCCGAACGGGCGGTGACGTTCTGGCACCCGTCGCAGCGGACGAGAAACTGAAAAGTCCAAGGGGAGAAACGAAAATGAAAAGACTGATCGCAGGCGCAACGGCGCTGGGGCTCGGGGCCGGGATGGCCCAGGCCCAGGACGACATCACGCTTCAGTTGAAGTGGGTCACGCAGGCCCAGTTCGCAGGCTACTACGTGGCGCTCGAGGAAGGCTTCTACGAGGAAGAGGGGCTCAACGTCACGATCAAGCCGGGCGGTCCCGACATCGCGCCGCCGCAGGTCATGGCCGGCGGCGGGGCCGACGTGCTTGTCGAGTGGATGCCCGCCGCGCTCGCCGCGCGGGAGAAGGGTCTGCCGCTCGTCAACATCGCGCAGCCCTTCAAGTCGTCTGGAATGATGCTGACCTGCTGGAAGGACAGCGGGATCGAGGGCACCGAGGACTTCCCCGGCAAGACGCTGGGCGTGTGGTTCTTCGGCAACGAATTCCCGTTCCTGTCGTGGATGAGCCAGGCCGGCATCGAGACGGATGGCGCCGACGAGAACGGCGTGGCGGTGCTCAAGCAGGGCTTCAACGTCGATCCGCTCCTCCAGCGGCAGGCGGACTGCATCTCGACGATGACCTACAACGAGTACTGGCAGGTGATCGACGCGGGCGTCACGCCCGAGGAACTGGTCACCTTCAAGTACGAGGACCAGGGCGTCGCGACGCTCGAGGACGGGCTCTACGTGCTCGAGGACCGTCTCGAGGATCCGGCCTTCGTGGACGCGATGGAGCGCTTCGTGCGCGCCTCCATGAAAGGCTGGAAGTGGGCCGAGGAGAACCCCGACGAGGCGGCGATGATCGTTCTCGACTACGACGAGACGGGCGCGCAGACCGAAACCCACCAGAAGCGGATGATGGAAGAGGTCGCGAAGCTGACCGCGGGATCGAACGGCACGCTGGACCCCGCCGACTACGAGCGCACGGTGCAGTCGCTCCTGTCGGGCGGCTCCGATCCGGTCATCACGGCGGAGCCGGAAGGGGCATGGACGCACGCGGTCTCGGACGCGGCGCTGAACTGATCCTTCTGACATGACGCGGCGGCGCGGGCCCGGTGGCCCGCGCCGTTCGCTTTGGTGCGCCCACGCCGCAGTCGCGCGGAAGATCGCCGATGATTTCGCGAATCGCTTTGCCGGTCGCCGGGGCGCGGCTACCCTCCGCTTCGAGCATGGGAAAAACCCGTGCCATTCGAGGCAGAGAGCAGGATCATGAAAACGATGATGCGTATGGCCCTTGGCGGGCCGCAGCGCCGTCGCCGTGTCTTGGCGATGTGGCGCGAGTGGTGGCTGAGGGCTGTCTGAGCCGGACGCCATCTCGCAAGAAGATGGCGCGGGCCAAGGTCCGCGCCTCTCGAGGTGCGTCAGAGCGAGGCCCCGACTGATCGCGCTTCGCGGTCACAGGCCCTCGAAGAGCGAGCCGACGCCGTAGGCGATGATCGCCGCGGCCCCGCCGATCGCGAGCGTCTCGAACCCCGACCGCCACCAGGACGAAAGCGACCAGCGGCTCTTGAGCGTGCCGATTGCGAAGAAGACGGCGGCGGTCATGGCCATCGATACCGTGAAGGCATCGGCGAGGCCGATGAGAAACGGCATGAGCGGCACCATCCCGGCCGCGAGGAAGGCCGCGAAGGTCAGGACCGCGGCGCGAAGCGGGCGCGGGGCGACCGGCGAGAGCCCGTATTCGTCGACGAGCATGAGTTCGATCCAGCTCGTCCTGTTGCGAGCTATGGCCTCGGTCGCGTCGTCGAGCACCTGACCGCCGAGGCCCTTGGCCGCCAGGATCTGGCGTAACTCCTCGCGTTCTCCGGCGGGGTGGTCGCGGATGTGACGTTCCTCGACGGAGCGGAGGCGCCGGGCGTCGTCGAGTTCGGCCTTGGTGCCGGAGTAGTTGCCGGCCGCCATGGAGAAGCCGTCGGCCAGCACGTTGGCGATTCCGAGCGCGATGATCACCTTGGTCGACAGCCCCGCGCCCTCGACGCCCGCGACGATGGCGAACGTGGTGACCGCGCCGTCGATCCCGCCGTAGACCATGTCGCGGAGATGACCGCGCCCATTGGCGCTCGAGAGGCGGTCGGCGATCTCCGACTTGCTGTGACCGTGATCCGGCATGTGGCTGACCTTTCGGCTGGCTGCGGAAAGTGTGCGCGGTCCGGCGGTTCCGCGCCTTGAGGCGGATCAAGCGGGGCGACCAGTCCCGACGGCCGAAGCCGAGGGGCTTGACCCTGGTCAAGGTCGCCGCGATCGCGGCATCGTAGGGTTCGCGGAAATCGATGGGAGAGGTGCGCCATGACCGACAAGTCGCCCGAGGGATCGCCGTTCGAGGCATGGGCAAAGCTGACCGCGGCAAGCATGGGGCCTTTCGGACAGGTCGGCATGGCCTGGATGGAGGCGATGTCCGATCTCGGAAGCGAGTTCCTCCACTTCGTCTCGGAACGGGTGGAGCAGGATGTCGCGACGCAGCACAAGCTCTTGCACAGCAGCAGCATGGAAGAGCTTCGCCACGCTCAGGCCGAGTTCGTCCAGAAGGCGATCGACGACTACACCGCCGAGACCGGCAAGATCATCGAGATGAACGCGGAGCTCACGCGGCGGCTGGGTTTGCCGAAGATGGACTGACGCGCAAGAGGGGTTTTCGCCGCCTCCCGTCTCATGCAAGAAGGCGGCGACCCGAAGCAGGTGATCCTCGCGTCCATGGTGCCAGCGACAGACGCCCCCGAGACGAGCGACCGGCGCTGGCCGGTGCGAAGCGCGATTGTCGTCGTCGCGGTCTTTCTTCTGGCGGCGCTGCCCTTCGCGCTCTGGCAGTTCACCTCCAACTCCGACGAGGCCCGCTACACTCTCGCGGCCGCGCGGATGATGGAGACGGGCGACTACATCGTTCCCTATTCGGCCTGGGGGGAGGTGCGGCTCCTCAAGCCGCCTCTGACCTATTACTACGCCGTGGCCGGATTCTCGCTCTTCGGACAGTCGATCTTCGCGGTGAAGTCGATGTGGCTTCTGAGCGCCGCGGCGATCCTCGGGCTGACCTGGGCGCTTGCGAAGGGCATTGGGGCCACGCGGACCGGGGCTGCGGTGGCCGTGGCGGCGCTCGCGTCGAACCTGCTGTTCTACCGCGCGGCGCTGACGCACAACCCCGACATTCCGCAGGTTCTGGGCATCGCGCTGGCGCTCGTCGGCTTCGTGCGGCTTGCGGACGAGGACCGCCCGCCCGTCTGGGCTCCTTACGCGGCATGGCTCGGCATCGCCTGGGCCTTCATGGCGAAAGGTCTTCTGGCGCTGGTTCTCGTCGGGCTGGCACTGGCTCTGAGGGCGAGCTACGGCAGGCTCCGGCCGTCGCGGCACGAGATTGCGGCGATCGTTCTCGCGGTGGTGTCGGTCGGCTGGTGGTACCTGGCGGTGGCGCTCCGGCAGCCGGATGCGCTCGTCCGGCAGTTCCTTGGCGACCAGGTGACCGAGAAGGCGATGCTCGGGGCGGAAAACATCGGCGCGCTGGGATATTTCGCGGGCTTCCTCGCGCTGGGTTTCCTCCCGATCCTCATCGCAGCGGTGCCGTTCCGCCCGAAAGGCATCCACCGGCCCTCGCCGGGCGTGCTCCTGCTCATGCTCTGGGCGCTCGTCATCGTCGTGATCTTCTCGTTCTCGAACTATCGGGTCGCGCGCTACCTGCTCCCGGCGCTCCCCGGCGTTGCGGCGCTGATCGGGCTGTGGATGGGCGGTCTTGGCGGCGAAGACCTCGCCCGGCGGGTCCGGCGCGCGGTGCGGCTCCTTCTCGCTCTCTCGCTCGTCGTCGTGGGTCTGACGGCGATGATCGTCTACGCCGGCAGCACGATCCTTGCCGCTGTGGCCGGTGTCGTGGCCGGTCTCGCGATGATCGCGGCGCTCTGGTGGCTCGCCGGTACGGGGCGTCCGACCGCGGCGCTCGCGCTCCTGACGGTCACCCTGCCGCTCACCGTCATCCTGTTCCTGCCCGCCTACCGGGTAGCGGGCTACCCCGCGGCGGCGGATCACGGCGTGCAGGCCATCGAGGAGGCGGGCCTTTCCACAGACAGGGTCTATGTTTTGCGGCGCTGGCATCTGATGGAGCGCATCGGCCTCCAGGTGCCGCCGGTGGAGGGTTTCCTCTATTCCAGCGACATCGATCCCGACCTCCTCGCCCAAGCCGGCATGACGCTCACGATCTACCCCGAGATCGCGGACGAGCTGAGAGCGCGCGGCTGGACCGTGCGAGAGGAGCGGGGCGCGCCGGAAGGGTTTTCCGCCGATGCGTTCTGGCGCGCGATCCGCGAGCGCGACATCGCCGGGCTCAGAGCCGCCTACGGCGAACCCCTGTATATCGCCACGCCGCCCGAGTCAGGCTCAGATCGCCCTTTTCTCCCGATGGATCAGGTAGAGATTCCGGCTGTAGATGAAAACGCCGAGGGACTGGCCGAGGATGAAGACCGGGTCGGCCCGGTAGACGGCATAGGTGAACAGCACGATCCCGCCTCCGAGTGAGAAGTACCAGAAGGCCAGCGGGATGGTGGACCGCCCCGCGCGTTCGGATGCGATCCACTGCACGAGGAACCTCGCGGTGAACAGGAGCTGCCCGCCGAGACCGAAGACGACCCACCAGAACTCTGTCCAGTTGTCGACGCGCAGCCAGGAGAAGATGGTTTCGATCACGGGGCACTCATTCTTCGGAGGGTTCGGCCTTCTTTCGACGCCGGATGAGCCACATCACGCCGAGAAGGTCAACGACGCCCACGAGGCCGCGCTGGAAATTCGAATAGTTCGACCGGCCGCCGCCGCGCGCCCGGTGGCTCACGTCGACGAGCGCGATCTCCCAGCCGTCCCGCTTGAAGAGCGCGGGCAGGTAGCGGTGCATGTGGTCGAAATAGGGAAGCGTCAGAAAGACGTCGCGACGGAACGCCTTGAGACCACAGCCGGTGTCGCGCGTCCCGTCCTTCAGGAGCCGGCCGCGCAGCGCGTTCGCGAATTTCGAGGCGGCCTTCTTCGACCAGGTGTCCTGCCGCCCCACGCGCTGGCCCGCCACGAGCGCGAGGCGCGGGGGCGCGTCGGGGTCGAAGAGAGGCTCTATCAGCTTGGGAAGCTCGCCGGGCGGGTTCTGCCCGTCGCCGTCGAGCGTGCCGACGATGCGGCCGGTGGCGCTGCGAACACCGGAATGCACCGCCGCGCTCTGCCCGGCGGGACTCGGGTGCGTCAGGAGCCGGATGCGCGGGTCGTCGGCCGCGGCCGCCCGCACGGCGGCGCCGGTCGCGTCGGTCGAGCCATCGTCGACGACGATGATCTCGAAGGCCGGCGCAGTCTTGAGAGCCGCGACGATCCCGTCGAGGAGCGTGCGGATGTTCTCGGCCTCGTTCCGGGCCGGAATGACGATGCTGAGGTCCGTCATCGAACCCGCCTCCGTTCGGGCGACCCATCGCGCCCTTGACGCGCGACCTGCGTGCCAAACCCGTCGCCCTCCTGCACCGAAAGCGGCGCGGACGCCACCCCCGGACCCCGTGCCGCTGCGTCAGCGCCGCGGTCCGGCGGATTTCTGCAACAGGCGGCTACTCGAGAACCCCGCGGATCACGTCGCGCAGGCTGAGCGTGGGGTCGAACCGGCCGGTTTCGAGGAATTCGATGGTCTCGGCGATGACCACCGGATCGTTCATCATGAAGGTATGGGTGACGGGAAGGACGATGTGGTCGGCCAGGCCCGCGACCCGCGTGCTCTCGACCGAGACCTTGCCGTCGTCCGGCCCTTCGATGATCTGCGAATAGAGCGGGTTCAGCGACCGGTTTCCCGCGATCACGCCTACTTCGAAGCCGGGAAAGAGGAGGCGGCTCGGGACGCTGTCGGGCCCCGTCCCGAGTTGCAGCCCGGCGGGTCCGTTGATCCAGGCGAAGGCTTCCAGGTCACCGAACTCGTCCACCAGTTCGGAGCCGCGGTTCGGCGGAGCGAGCATCACGACGCGGCCCATGTCGGCCGGCCGGTGCGTCTCGAGCCAGAGCCGGGCGATGATGCCCCCCATCGAGTGGGTGACGAAATGGGTCCGCGCGTCGCCGCATTCGGCCACCGAGGCTGTGACGGCGACGTCCACGAGATCACCCAGCGGCATCTGCGTCGAGGGATAGGTGCGGTTCACCGTCGTGTAGCCGCTCGCCTCCAGTGCCCGTTCCATGATCGCGAGGGACGCCGAGCTGCGCGCAAGGCCGTGAAGCAGCACGACGCATTCGCCCTTCTCCTCCGCCGCAGGGGCGCAGGCCGGGAGAAGCAAGACGAAGGCGCCGAAAATCAGGGTTCGCATCGGGGAGATCTAATCCTTTTGCAGAACCGTTGCGAGAGCGTGTCAGGAAACGGTCGACGCGACGTCGCGGCACGCTAGGATGAGCAACGGGAACTGACGGGAGACCTGATGATTGAACGTATCGCGGTCATCGGCGCGGGGCTCGCTGGTCTCGTTGTCGCGGCGCGGCTGCACGCGGCGGGCCGGACGGTCACCGTCTTCGACAAGAGCCGGGGGCTCGGTGGGCGTCTCGCGACGCGGAGG
>Ga0102925_1000359_pt1 | contig 24339 bp, 24 predicted proteins | sample SalPonR1_A_D1_MG_FD_78216 | JGI IMG/M metagenome (GOLD analysis project Ga0102925, IMG submission 78216) | Salt pond soil microbial communities from South San Francisco under conditions of wetland restoration - Salt Pond MetaG R1_A_D1_MG | ecosystem: Environmental > Aquatic > Marine > Intertidal...
AGGTGAAGATGATTTATACACGCAAGTTGAAAAAAATTTGAAAAAAGAAAAAGATTTATTTGTTTCTTCCGATATAGGTATGCAAGGAAGACCAAGAATTTGTATTGCAAAAGATATCATTGTAGGAGAGAAAGGGTGGGAAGAATGGTGGAGTTCTCTTGCTGAAAAAATAAAAAAAGCTTACGAAGAAGCAAAATAAATCACCGTCTGAAAAATATCCAATTGTTTTCTTTGCCTTGGAACTTTGTTCTAACTAAACAGTATTCACCATTTAGTTTTTTTCCCTCGATATTAATTACAATTGTATTTTTATCTTTTTCAATTAATTCAAATTTTCCTTTGTCCCAAATTTCTACTTTTCCTGCCCCGTAATTTCCTTCAGGAATTATTCCTTCAAATTTTGCGTATTCTATTGGATGATCTTCAGTTTGAATCGCTAAACGTTTTAGGTTTTTTCTTTTTGGAGGAAGTTTTGGAATTACCCACGATTTTAGAACACCATTAAATTCTAAACGTAAATCATAATGTAAATGTGAAGCTGAATGTTTTTGAATTACATAAATATTTTTTGATTTTCTTTTTTTTCTTTCTTTGCCGACGGGTTCGGAGGTTTTTTTAAATTTTCTTTTTTCTTTATATTTTTTTAGAGGCATATTATTTTAAAGAAAAAGAAGTATATTAATTCTATTATTAAAATTGGATATTTTTTATCACAGAAACATTTATAAATACAAAATTTTTGAAATAAATACAATTGATTAATTTCAATTGTATATTTAACTAAGATGAGTGCCTTAAGAAAATGTATGCTCACATATAAGGTATGATGTATGTAGAAGCAGTCGTGTAATTCTATAATTAATTAAGGTCATCTTAAAATGATTTTATAGTTTTAATCATATGTTTGTAGTCAATAAATAGCCAATAGTTAGGATTTGTGTGAAGTGATTTCTTTCTTACAAAGAAATTGCGCAATTGAAATTTCTTGAATTTAATTCTAAAGGAAATTGATGAAATTGTTAATTCCAGTTGATCCTGCTGGCGGCTGCGGCTCTCTGATTTGCACTTAGACATGCAAGTTTTTTTAGTTTCTTCGGAAGTTGAAAGGCGAACTGCTCAGTAACACGTAGCTAACCTACCCTTAGGTCAGACATACCCTCGGGAAACTGAGGCTAATATCTGATAGAGATAAAATACTGGAATGATTTTATCTTCAAATTCGAGCCTAAGGATGGGGCTGCGGTGGATTAGGTTGTTGGCGGGGTAATGGCCCACCAAGCCGTTGATCCGTAAGGGCTCTTAGCGGAGAAGCCCTGAGAGGGAATCTGAGACACTATTCCCAGCCCTACGGGGTGCAGCAGTTAGGAATATTCTGCAATGCGCGCAAGCGTGACAGATTGAGTCAGAGTGCGCTTCAATTTGGAGTGCTTTTGCCAAATGTAAAAAGTTTGGCGAATAAGGACTGGGTAAGACGAGTGCCAGCCGCCGCGGTAATACTCGCGGTCCAAGTCGCAGCCATTTTTATTGGGTCTAAAACATCCGTAGCTTGCTTGGTGAGTTCCTTGTGAAATTCCATATCTCAAATATGGAGCGTGCAGGGAGTACTGCCAAGCTAGAGACTGGAAGACGTAACGAGTACGTTCGGAGTAGCGGTAAAATGTGTTAATCCCGGACGGACTAACAATAGCGAAAGCACGTTACGAGGACAGTTCTGACAGTAAGGGATGAAGGCTAGGGGCGCAAAACGGATTAGATACCCGTGTAGTCCTAGCAGTAAACACTGCACACTAAACATTAGTACCTCCTCGAGAGGTATTGGTGCTGAAGGGAAGCCGAAGAGTGTGCTACCTGGGAAGTATAGTCGCAAGGCCGAAACTTAAAGGAATTGGCGGGGAGACACTACAACGAGTGACGCGTGCGGTTCAATTAGATTATACACCGTGAACCTCACCAGGAGCGACAGCAGGATGAAGGTCAGTCTAAAGGGCTTACCTGACACGCTGAGATGAGCTGCATGGCCGACGTCAGCCTGTGCCGTGAGGTGACCTGTTAAATCAGGTAACAGGCAAGACCCTCACCTATATTTACTAAGTGTACAATATAGGGATTGCCTTGGTAACAAGGATGAAAGTTAGGGCTACGTTAGGTGAGTACAGCCAGAATCCCCTGGGCAACACGCGCGCGTCAATGGTGGATACAACGGGACGCAACTCTGAAAAGAGAAGCTAATCTCCTAAAGTCCATCTTAGTTCAGATTGAGGTTTGTAACTCAACCTCATGACGCTGGAATTCGTAGTAATCGTTTGTCAACAACGAACGGTGAATATGTCACGGTCTCTTGCACACACTGCCCGTCAAATCAACCGAGTTTAGTTATGGTGAAACAATTCGTTGGAGAACCTTAGCTAGACAAGGTAGGTTAAGTCGTCACAAGGTATCTGTAGGGGAACCTGCAGATGGATCACCTCCTATATTTTGCTATGTTGATTATATTATATGAAGACTCTTCTACATACTCATCTTGTTAGCTATATTGTTCATGGGCCCAATTAAATGAGCCCGATGGAATAGCAATGCTTGGCATTGTTTATGGGCCCGTTGTCCAATGGCTAAGATGCTTGCCTTGCACGCAGGAGATCCGTGTTCAATTCACGGCGGGTCCATCTTCGTGAACAATACTAACAAAAGGCAATTCAAGATAACTTAGTTAAAATCGCAAATCATATTCAACCCCTCGGGGAAGAAAAATGGTTCCAAAGGGAACTTTGGGATCTGTTTGAGAACACGAACAATTAAGGTTCGTTCATGTTCAATGAAATAAGTAGTAGAGAATAACTCACAAATAAAATTATATATTTTATTTTGTTATAATTAATATTATAACTTAGGCATAAGAAAATCATAATTCATAATGAATTATACTACTAAATTTATGCTATTAGATGGATAGCTTGGTTTTGGTTTCGATGAAGGACGTGGCAAGCTGCGATAAGCTTGGGGGATTCGCATGCAGAATTTGATCCCAAGATTTCCGAATTACTCCTAACGGAGAGAAAACGCGGGGAATTGAAACATCTTAGTACCCGCAGGAAAAGAAAACAAAATGTGATGTCCTTACTAGCAGAGAGCGAAAAGGATATAGGGCAAGCTGAATCTCTCTTGGAAACGAGAGTAGAGATGTGGTGAGGATAAGTGACTAAGTCAATGATTCAAAATAATCTGGAATGATTTACCTCAGAGGGTGATAGTCCCGTAGATAAAATTGATATGTTGCTCCTTAAAAGAGTAGGGCTTCTTGAATTAGAGGTCTGAATATGGTAGGATTAACTACCAACCCTAAATAAAACCAAAGTCCGATAGTGAACTAGTACCGCGAGGGAAAGCTGAAAAGTACTCTTAACAGAGAGTTAAAAGACTTGAAATCTAATAGTTACAGTTGGTTACTGCTCTTACCACGCAAGTGAAAGGGTTGTAACGTACGTTTCGAAAAACGGGCCAGGGAGTTTATTTTTGTGGCAAGGCTAAGCAATTATGTTGCGTAACCAAAGCGAAAGCAAGTATGAAAATGCGATTAGTCACGGGGATAAGACCTGAAGCCAGATGATCTATGTATGAACAGTCTGAAGTCTTCCGAAAGGAGGATGGAGGGACGAACCGGTGTTATGGACATGTACTCGGATGATTTGTGCATAGGGGTGAAAAGCCTATCTAATTTGGCAATGGCTGGTTCCTACTGAAATATGCCTCCGTATAGTCTTATTGAGTTTGTTAACGGCGTAAAGGACGGATAAAATTTGCAGGGGCAAATGCTTACGGAATTTTTTCCAACTCAGAATCTGTTAACTGCATAAAATAAGAAACAGTGTCAGTATGTAAGATACTGCCACGAGACCCAAACAAGGGAGACCAAAGTTAAGGTCCCAAAATTAATGCTAAGTGTATCAAACGGTGTTTTGAACCTGAGACACTAGGGATGTAAGCTTAGAAGCAGCTATCATTTAAAGAAAGCGTAACAGCTCACCTATTGAGGTTCAGAGCCCGGAAAATGGACGGGGCTAAAGCATTATACCGATACTTTGGAGGCACTCTGGAAAAGAGTGTTCTGGTAAGTAGGCGTACTTTCTGCGTAGAATATTTTCTGAGAAGAAGATTGGAGCGGGAAGTAACGAGAATCCTGGTAATAGTAGGATGTGATTTTCTTTAAAACAGAAAACGTCGAAAGAGCAAGGTTTCCTTGGCAATGTATGACAGCCAAGGGTTAGTCAGCACCTAAGTCGCACCTTAACTGAATGCGACGATGGATGACAGGTTAATATTCCTGTACTAATTAATTCTTATATAGTATGGTGTGCTTTCGGATAAGCAAGCGCTCGAGAGAGTGTTTTAATAGAGAAAATGTGTGAGGGTAATCCATAGACCACATTGAATCTTTGAATTTATTGCTGACTCCAAGAGCCAGTGAAAAGACTCATACTCTTGAATTAATTAGCTGTACCCACAACCGACACTGGTGCTCAGGCTTAGTAGGCCAAGACGTGTAAGGTAAAACCAATCAAGGGAATTCGGCAAGTTAGTCCTGTAGCTTCGGCTGAAGGGATGTCTATTTTTGTCTGCTTCAGAAATGTGTGGGCATTGATAGATCACAGTAACAAGGACGGCCCGACTGTTTACCAAAAACGTAGCCAAGTGCTAATCCGAAAGGACTTGTATACTTGGTGAGACCTGCCCAGTGGTGGTGTCTAAAACTCTTTTACAAGGGAGCTAAGGCCCATCAAACGGCGGGGGTAACTATGACCCTCTTAAGGTAGCGTAATGCCTTGTCGTCTGAATGGCGACGCGCATGAATGGTTTAACGAGGTTGTCACTGTCCCTGGTTGGAGCCTTCTGAAAATATATTTCCGGTGCAAAGACCGGAGACGCCTAGTGGGAAGCTAAGACCTTGTGGAACTTTACTGCAACTTGTTGTTGTAATTTTGTCAGAAATGCATAGCATAGGTAGGAGCGTCGAAGTCGTCATTTCGGTGGCGATGGAGCAATCTTGTAATACTACCCATTTTTTTCAAAATTGCTTTACTCTTTATGGGGACAGCAACAGGCGGGCAGTTTGACTGGGGCGGTGCCCAGCCGAAAAGATATCGGTTGGACCCAAAGACAGACTCACCTAGCTTGGAAATCTAGGGATGAGTGCGAGGGCAAAAGTCTGTCTGACTGTATTCTGAACAGTAAGGAATGCAGGAACGAAAGTTGGGCCTAGTGAACCCACGAGCATTTTTAATAGATGCCGTGTCTGATAGAAAAGTTACCCCAAGGATAATAAGCTGGTCGCTCCCGATAGTCCGTATTGACGGAGCGGTTTGGTATTTCGCTGTCGGCTCTCCCTATCCTGCGCGTGCAGAAGCGTGCAAGGGTGTCGGAGTTCACGCATTAAAAGGGATCGTTAGCTGGGTTAAGAACGTCGCGAGACAGTTTGTATGATATCTACTAGGTGTGTTATTGTCTGAGTGGAACGAGTTTCTAGTACGAGAGGAACGGGACTCGGGTGCCTCTGGTGAGCAGTTGTCATTTGGCAGGCTGCATAGCTACGCACTTTATGGATAAGAGCTGAATGCATCTAAGCTCGAAGCCAACCGCAAAACGAGACAATTAAGGCCGCAGAAGAAGACTGCGTTGATAGAGCTCTTATGTAAGATTCGAGGCACGTCCGAGAATTTCAGTATAGAGTTACTAAAAGCCTCATTTGTAGTTTCTTTAAATTCAAATGATCTAGCATCGCTGGTAAACATCGATGAAAGCCTCATTTGTAGTTTTTAGTTTTCATTAATTTGAAAACTACAACACACTTCTTATGTCTGTTATTCTCTACTACTTATTCTGTTGTTCTATTTTTTATTTAGAATTATTTTACAATGATTTTACCCCTCATATATTGATGTAACATACAGTAATAGTCATATTCTCCTTCTTTTTCAAAAGTAAATGAATAATTTTCTCCGGGATTGATTACTGCTGAATTTAAGGGGGCATCATTAGAAGTTACTGTATGTCTTAGAGAATCTAAATTTTTCCATTCAACTGTTTCTCCAACTTTTATATTCAACTCATTCGGAACATACATAGAATTCTCTATTTTTACTGAATAAACACTATTTATTTTTTCTATTGAAAGAATTTGATTTCCTGTAAATCTTACTTTAGTCGCCGCATATCCAATGAAAATCACTCCCAAAATAATCAAGGCCCAGATAATTATCCCTCTTTTCATAAAATATTAATTAAAAAATTATTATTAATTCTTGTCTTAATTTTTTATCCCTGAAAAAAAGGTAGTTTTTTAATATTAAAAAAGATATATTTATATGAAACACTGGCTTGTTAAAAATAATTTAATTAAATCTATTGGAACATTAATAATAATTTCAATATTAGTTGTTGGTTTTAGCATTTATTTTATTTATGATGAAATGTTAATTGGTCCAGCATATCTCCTTATTGCATTTATTGTTATTGGAATTTTAAGAATTTTTGGGATAGATCTTAAAGCAGTCTATCCTGATATAATCTTTGGAATTATTGATAATGGAGTTTTGATTTTTACAGCAGTAATTGGAGGAAAATTTGCAGGAGTTGCTGGTGCGGTTCTAGGGGGTGCAGCAGGAAATACTTTAACTGATGGGATTGGAGGAATTTTTGAAGGAAGAATCGCTGAAAAATTAAAAAGAGATAATTTTGAAGAAGAAAGAAATTCTCTTTCTACAATGCTTGGAAAAGTTGTCGGGTGTTTAATTGGAGCAGGAGTTGGTTTAATCCTAATTTGGGGAATAAAATTAATTTATACTGGTTTTTTCTTGGGATAAAATTATTTGATTAAAACTATATACAACACATCTTTATTTTTTTTGTAGGAATTAACAGACTTGTTCTGTTGATTAAGACTTTTAATCATCATTAGATGATTAAATCCTCTTGGGAAAAGTATCTTCTGATACTTCTCCTCCTACATTTAGGATAAAATTATTTAATTAATATTATAATTAGTTTTTTGTTTGTTTATTTGTGGAAGGACTTTGATTTAATGGCATAGAAATAATCCGTCCCCTTGATGACTTTAATTGAAATGTCACATGCGTTGGGAATGAGGGTTCCATAAAGATTAATGTTTTTCCACACAGTTTTATTTATTTCTCTTTAATTTTATATATTTTCCAATTTCAAAAATTATTAATCCTGATACTGCGAGAGGCAAGACTAAAAACCAGTTACTTAAGGATAAGGGAACAATCTGGAAAAAACTACCAAGAGGGGTATATAAAATTATGAATTGTAAACCTATTGAAAATAACACTGCATAATTTACCCATTTATTTGAAAAGATACCAATTTTTGAAAGCGGTGAATTTGATCTAACTGTGTATACAAAAAACAATTCATAGAATATTGCAGTTGTTAAAACAATTGTTCTTGTTAGTTCTATTGAATTGCCTTGGTTTAAAGAAATCAAATAAGAACTTAATTTAACAATGAATCCTAAAATTCCTGCAATTATTATATAAGACCATATTCCCGAAAGAATACTTTTTTCTCCACGGGGTTTTGATTCCATGACTTTTTCTTCTTTTTCAGCAATTAAAGAAAGCGAGGGAAAGGAATCACTGACTAAATTTATCCAAAGAATTTGAAGCGCTATTAAAGGCAGGGGCATTCCAAAAACTAAAGCGAATAAAACAAGAAATATCTCTGCAAAATTTACTGAAAGTAAATATTTAGTAAATTTTTTGATGTTATCATATGTTTTTCTTCCTTCTCGCACACCTTCCACTATTGATGCAAAATTATCATCCACTAATACTATATCAGAAACATCTCTTGCAACATCTGTTCCCCTTTTCCCCATAGAAATTCCAACATCAGCAGATTTTAAAGCAAGAACATCATTAACTCCATCTCCCGTTATTGCAACTGTTTCATTTAATCTTTGTAAAATTTTTGTTATTCTTAATTTTTGTTTTGGAGTAACTCTAGCAAAAATAGATATTTCTGGCATTTCTTTTAATAAAGTTTCATCTGACATTTCCGATAACTCTTTTTCATTTACTACTCTCCCAACAAGACCTATTTTTTTGCCAATGGCTTTGGCTGTTAATTCAGAGTCTCCAGTTATTATTTTTACTTTTATTCCAGCGCTCCTACATTCTTCAATTGCTTTTTTTACTTCAGGTCGGGGAGGATCAATCATACCTGCAAATCCAATAAAAATTAAATCATCTTCACTTACTTTATCTTTTTTTGAAAGAACTTTGTAAGCAAAACCTAAAACTCTCAAAGCTTTTGCTTCCATCTCTTCGGCATCTTTTAATATTTCTTCTTTTCTTTTTGTTCCAAGTTTTCTCACTTGACCATTTCTTAATTCAAAAGAAGATTTTTCTAATACTTTCTTTATTGCTCCTTTAGTATAGAGGGTGTTATTTTTCCCTGTATCCCTTAAAATAGACATCATTTTTCTCACAGAATCAAATTCAAACTTTTTTATACTGGGATTTTGTTCGATTAAAATTTTTTTATCAAAACCTAAATCTAAAGAGTTTTGTAAAAGTGATGTTTCGGTAGGATCTCCCATTAATTTATACTCTCCATTTTTTAATTCATATCTTGAATTATTACATAAAATACTAGTCTTGATTAAATGGCCAAGCTCTTTTGCTTTTTTCAAATCTATTTTTTTTGAATCTTTTACTATGGATTTATCTTTTTTTTGATAAAATTCTCCAGAAGCATACATTTCTTCAACAGTCATTTTTTCTTCGGTCAAAGTCCCTGTTTTGTCTGAACATATTACTGTCACACTTCCTAAAGACTCTACTGCTGGCAATCTTCTAATTACTACATTCTTTTTTGACATCATCAAAGAAGAGATTGCAAAACCCATTGTTAAAACCGCAGGTAAACCTTCTGGAATTGCAGAAACTGCCAATGCAACAGAAATTAAAAACATTTCAATTAAGTCAAATTTATCTAAAAAACCTAGGGCAGCTATTATAAAAACCATCCCTAAGATTAAAAAACCAATTTGTTTAGAAAATTTATCCAATCTTTTTTGTATAGGAGTTTTAGAAATGCTTATTGTTTGTAAATTTTCTGCTATTTCTCCAAAGACTGTTTCTTTTCCTGTCTTTACAACCAAAGCTTTTGCTGTTCCTCTAACAAAAGTTGTTCCAGTAAAAATCATGTTCTTCAAGTCAGAAAGAGAAGATTTTGATTTTATTATTGAAGCTTTTTTTGAAATGGGCAAACTTTCTCCAGTTAAAACAGCCTCATTTGTTGCTGCATTTTCTGATTCTATTATTCTTGCATCTGCACTTATTTTGTCTCCTGCAGATAAAATCATAATATCTCCTGGAACTAAATTTTTAGAAGGAATTTCTTTAACTTCTCCATTCCTAATTATTTTTGACGTTGGAACAATCAATTTTTTCAAATTTGATATTGCTTTTTCTGCTTTGAATTGCTGTGTAAAACCTATTATTGCATTTAATATAACAATAAAGGAAATTACAAAACCATCTAGAGAATGGCCTATGAAAAAAGAGATTGCTGCTGCAATTATTAAAATATAAATTAAAAATGAATTAAATTGTGCGAAAAAAACTTTGAAAGGTTCAAAAGATTTTCTTTTTTTTATAATATTTTCTCCATGTTTTTCCAATCTTGATTTTGCTTCATTTTCTGAAATACCATTTTCTGAAGAATTATATTTTTTATAGAGATTTTCAATTGGTTCTTGATATGCCTCTTTCATGGAAATATGAGGAGGGGGGGATTTATTAAAGTTATTAGAAATATTTACGTTAAGGATAATTCATTACGATAATCCTTAAAAAGAAAGATGAATTTTTTTATTTATGGAATTGGTATGTTTATTGAGCAAAGGTGAAGGAACTTGGGCACAGGTTTCTGGATTGATGAAATATGGAGAATGGGAAAAAATTGTAATTGTGGGGGATGATTTTGCTAAGAAATTTGCCCATGAAAAGAATTTTGATTTTGTAAAAGTTGATTTGAATAAAAAATTGGTTGATTTGAAAGAAGAATTTTCTAAAAAGTTAAAAGGGAAGTTTGAAGGGATGGAAGTTGCTTGTTCAATTGCTTCTGGAGATGGAAAAGAACATATGGCGTTGGTTTCTGCTTTGTTGGGTTTGCCTGTGGGAGTTCGGTTTGTGGCACTTACAAAAGAAGGTGTTGTTTATTTGTAAATGAAATTTGAAGATTTTAATATAAATGCATTTTTATCATTTTTTGGAGGAATATTTGCAGCAATTTTGATTTCGATTATTATTGGAGAAAAACCATTGGAAATATATTCAGCATTTAAGGGACAAATAAGTTTAATATTAATAGTGATAATAATCTTCCTATTTTTTTATTTAATAATGGTTTTGATGTTTTTTCCAGAAAAAATTAGGCAATTATTTAAAAAATAAATTTCAATAATCCTCTTTCTTAATTACTAAATCATCCTTATTTTTACACATGACATAGGCTCTACTTGGTTCGTGACTATCTTGCAAAATATAACCTGTTCCTTCTAATTGTTTTTCTAACTTTTTTGTCCAGTCGAGCATTTCTTTGTGTGTGGGCATTTTTTCATAACCTAAACGTTCTCTTGCGAATCCTACAGACATATACCCTTTAAGTTCTATGAAATCTGGGTGGGATGATTTAATTAAATCTCTAAATTCTGGAATAAATTTATCATTCATGTTTAAATCTTTTACAAGGTTTATTCTAAAAACTGTTGTATTTTTCTTTTTTATCTTTGAAAATAATGAAAGTGTCTCAATTAGTTTTTCCCAAGCATTTTCTTTTAGGCTTCTATGAAATTTTTTATGTTCTTCTTTGTTTGAAGAATTTACAGACACATATAATCTTGTTGGAAGATTATTTGTGTCAATTAATTTTTGAATTACTTCTGGTTGCAAGCCATTTGTTACCAAAAAAGAAGTTGAATTTCTATTTCTAATTTCAGAAATTAATTCTCCAATTTTTGGGTACAATGTTGGCTCTCCAGTTAAAGATAATGCAAATTGATTTGGATTTTGTGCTTCAGCTAATTTTTCTTGATTTGCTTTTGAAAGTTGTTTAGCTTTTGAATGAGGATCAATTTTGAATCCAGTCAATAATTTTCTTTGCGCATTTATTGCGCCATCTAAAACATCTTTTGGATCTTCTGGTTTTACGGGAAAATCTAATCTTGAATTTGAAATATCTCTCCAACAATGGATGCATCTATTATTACAAAATATTGAGGAAGTCATTTGGCAACATAAATGAGATTTAATTCCATAAAACTTTTCCTTGAAACAGACCCCTCCGTCTTTCAAAGATTTCTTTGTCCAATTACATAATTGTACAGCTGAATGTTTTCCAACTGGTTCATAAGTTTCTTTTCTTACACGTTTTCTAGGCTTTGACATAAAAATAAAGAGAAGTTATGAGTTTTAAACTTTGGGATATTAAAGTTGTAAGAAGATTTAAAAAGTAAATTGAATGAAAATATTGCTATGGAATTTAATTACTTCAATTATCTTGTATTGCCCTTGTTAATTTTCTTTGCAAGAATCCTAGACGTTAGTATCGGGACTATTAGAATGATTTTTGTTTCAAAAGGATTAAAAAAAATTGCCCCTGTTTTGGGTTTCTTTGAAGTTTTTATTTGGATTGTTGCGATAGGAGAAATTATGAATGGAGTAACTCAATGGTTTTATTATTTGTTTTATGCGGGAGGATTTGCTGCTGGAACTTATGTTGGAATGTATTTGGAGGAAAAACTTTCGGTTGGAAAAACGCTTGTTAGAATAATTACTCAAAAAGAATCTGGAGATTTAATTGAAAAATTTAAAGAAGAAGGATATAAACTTACTGTTGCTGATGCTCGAGGAAAAAAAGGTGAAGTCAAAATAATTTTTATTGTTATTAATAAGAAAAAATTAAAAAAAATTGTCAATATAATTCAGGAATTTAATCCAAAAGCTTTTTACACAATTGAGGACGTTAGATATGTTAATGAACCAATTGAATTTAAACAAAAGAAATTCTTTGGATTACTTAGAAAAGGAAAATAATTATTTAGAAAAAACTTTTGGCCCAGAAAAACATTACAACAAATAAGAGGAATAAGAAAAATTTTGTTATTCCTTTAAATGCTTTTTCTGCTTTTTTTTGAGATTTTGTTATAGAAAGAATTGTTAAATAAAAGAATCTTCCACCATCAAAAATTCCTACTGGTAACATATTAACTAAAGCTACTGAAAAAGAAATTAATACTAACCACCACAACAAATCATAAATATATTGAGCAAACTCCCAGTCTGGTTCATAATAAATGTGGGCTTTTTTGTATGAAGTTGTCCAGGCTGAAATTGTAGCTAAAACTCCTTTTGGTTTTTGTTCTAAAAAAGTTATTCCCAACCAGGCATTTCCTTCTGGAGATTCTCCCAAAGTAATGTTTTTAAATTTCTTTTCTTGACCATCAAAGGTTTCCAAAATAATTGTTTCTTCAGGAGAATATTTTTCCATTTCTGAATTTAATTTTCCTAAATCTTTTATTTTTTCTCCATTTATTGAAATTATTGCCCCCGTCAAATTTTGATTTATCGCAGGAGAATCATAATATAATGCAACTAAACTATTTTTCAGGTCTATTTGCTTTAATGCATAATAAGTTTGGCCATTTACTTTTATTTCTGCAGTTTTGAGTTTCCCTAATTCAGAAGAATTTTCAAGGGGAAATCCATTTATTGTTTTTATTGAGGATATATTCACTACATCGTATGCATAGTCATCATAAACAACTCCCGCGGGAGAAAAGGTGAGCGAGAAAAATCCGAACATTAAAATTATTCCCAATATTGCAGTTAAAGTATTTGCAAAAGTTCCAGCAGATAAAACTGCTCTTTGTTTGAAATTTGATTTTTTAACCATTGCTTTTTCGTCAAGCTCTACAAATGCTGCTAAAAATACAGGTAAAAAGAATGGAAAGAATCCGAACCCAGTTGTTTTTGTTTTTACTTTTGCAATTGATGCAAAAATTCCATGAAAGAATTCGTGTGTAATTGCAATTATTGCCAAAACAATTATCCAATAAGAAAAATAGAAGGGGGGAAGGAAACTAAGTTTAAACATTTGAGGTAAATAGGGAACGAGAGGCATTATTGGTGGAATTTTAACTGCCCGAACAATGTCTGCATGAAAAATATAAATATAAATTATTCTTCCAAAAAGATAAACCATTATTCCCATTAATGCATAACCTAACCAGACAGAAAAATGACTTAATATTTGTAAGGTTTTTTTGTATTTTTTCCCCGTTTTTTCAATCAACTTTATCCCCCAACTAGTTCGATATAAAAACAATAAACCTTCTCTTTGAATTTTTTTTCTTTTCCTATATAAAAAAGCTACAACAAAGATTAGAAACAATCCCAATAGCGTTAAATCAAAAATCATAAAGTTCATTTTCATTTATGTAAGTTAAAGTTAATTTAAAAGCGTGGCGGTTAATTTTTAACAAATTATTTCTTTTTCAAAACTCTGAATTGAGCTTTTCCACATTTTCTACACCTAACTTTTCCTTTTAGAATTTTTTGAGGATCTGCCCTCATTTTTGCTTGACATTTTTGACATACAAAAACATTTTTGAACATTCTATTCATCGCTTCTTGAATTTTAGTTGCCATGATAATTTTAGAGATAAAGGGTTTTTAAGCTTTTTCTATTCATTTTAGAAATAAGATTATAATTTTCTTTTTATAATTAACTTGCCTTCAATATCCCAGTATTCAACATTATCATTTTCTTGAAGCTCATCTTTTAATTCTTCTGGGATATCAATTTCGATTGTTTCAAATGATTCTAAATCCATGACACTTGCCCTATTGTCTGCAACTGAAAGAACTTGTGCTTTATTTTTGCTAACCATTGGAACTTCAAGCTTATCGTGTCCTGGAATTACAAAGATTTTTTTATTTCCTGTAAACATATTTGCTGCTTCAATCCTGCATTTAGCATGTCCATGTTTACCTGTTTTAGAAATATCCATTTTTTTTACAGTATAATATGCGCCCTCATGTGTAATATTTGTTCCAACCCTTGCTTCAGTCGAACTAATAATTTTTGCTACCATGTAGAATAAAAAAAAGTTTTATTTATAAAAGTTTGTGTAAAAATAAATTCCCATTAATTTTATAAACCAATTAATTATTTTCATAACATGGGATTAAATAAAAAAGACTTTGTTAAAATTGAATTTACGGGGAGAACAAAAGAAGGAGATGTCTTTGATTCAAACGTTAAAGAAATTTTAGAAAAAACAAATGTGAAAGGATATCCAAAACCCTTTGTTTTTTGTTTAGGAGAAGGCATGTTTATCAAAGGGATTGATGAATTTTTAATTGGTAAAGATGTTGGAGAATATGATGTTTCTTTAAAACCTGAAGAGGCTTTTGGAAAAAGAGATCCTAAATTGATTCAAATGATTCAAAAAAAAGAATTTATTAAGCACAATTTAAATCCAATTCCTGGAGCCGTATTTAATTTTGATGGAAAAATTGCAAAAGTTTTAACGGTATCTGGAGGAAGTGTAATGATTGATTTTAATAACCCCTTAGCTGGAAAAGAAGTTGATTATAAGATTAAAGTTTTAGAGAAAGTTGAAGATTTGAATGAAAAAATTGAAGCCTTGAATGATTTTCTTTTTAGAAAAAATTTTGAATTTGAAATCAAAGACAAAAAATTGATTATGAAAGTTCCAAAAGAAGCTGTAAAGTTTGTTGAAATGTTTAAAGATAAATATAAAGAAATTCTTAACTTGAATTTGTACATTGAAGAAATTGAAGAGAAGAAACAATAATTGCATATTTCCAGACACAACAATTTTTATAAACTAAGTCATCATTTTTTTTGTATGGATATAGATTATTCTGAAGAAGAGAAAAGAAATTCTCCTGAGGTAAAAGAGATTGATAGAGAATTAGCAGATATTATTAAAAGCCAGTCTGCTAAAATCAAAGTTATTGGAATTGGTGGTGGAGGAAATAATTCTTTAAATCGTATGGGAGAAATTGGGATTAAAGGAGGAGAGCTTATCGCAATTAATACTGATGCGCAAGACTTGTTGTATACAACTGCAGATCAAAAAATATTGATTGGAAAAGAATTAACCCAAGGTCTTGGTGCTGGAAGTAACCCCAAAGTTGGAGAAGAAGCTGCAAAAGAATCAGAATCAGAAATTAAAAAGAAATTGGCTGGAAGTGATATGGTTTTCATTACTTGTGGGATGGGGGGTGGAACTGGAACTGGTGCATCTTCTGTTGTTGCAGCTGCTGCCAAAAAACAAGGAGCCTTAACTATTGGAGTTGTTACAATGCCGTTTACAATCGAGGGGCAAAAAAGAATTGAAAATGCCGTTTATGGATTAGAAAAATTAGAATCTGTTGTAGATACATTAATTGTTATTCCTAATGATAAATTATTGGAACTTGCTCCAGAATTGCCTTTGCATACTGCATTTAAAATTTCTGATGAAATTTTGACTAATGCCGTGAAGGGTGTTACTGAACTTGTTACAACTTCTGGATTGGTTAATTTGGATTTTGCAGATATTCGTGCTGTAATGGTTGAAGGAGGAGTTTCTTTAATTGGAATGGGCGAGAGCGATACTGAAAATAGAGCACAAGATGCTGTAATTAAAGCATTGGATAATCCATTGTTAGATGTTGATGTTTCGGATGCCAAGGGCGCTTTAGTTAATATTATTGGTGGAGCCGATATGAGTTTAGATGAATGTAAAGGAATTATTGGAACAGTAGGAGATAAATTAAACCCTCAAGCCAAAATGATTTGGGGAGCAAAAATTTCTCCTGAAATGGATAAATCCATTAGAGTTTTATTAATAGTTACTGGAGTTAAAAGCTCTCAAGTTTTGGGAGATGGTGAAACAATTGATTCTTTGAAACACAGAGAAATTGAAGAAGAACTTGGAATTGAGTTTATTGAATAAAATGGTAAATACGATTGATTTCTATATTGGTAAAGATTCTTATGCTGAATTAGAAGGACAAAAATTTGAGTTAGGTTGTGTTGAGGAAATAAAATTCCTTTCTGAAGAAAAAAAAGTTAAAATATTTTACAAAAATGAAGAAGCATTTAGAAAAGCCCCAGAAGATATTGAACATATGATTCAAAAAATCGAAAATAAACAAAAAATTTTACCAAAAGAATCTTATATATCCTATGAGGGAGTTTATTCAAAATATCTAGAGGATATTGGATTTTTAATTAATCTTTCTAAAGTAAATAAGTGTTCTATTAATTATTTAATTGAATAATTTTAAAAACCCAAACTACATATTTTTATTATGAAAAAATTAAAATCATTTTTTAAAAAATGCAGGAGAGTTTGGTTAGTCTTGAAAAAACCAACAAAGGAAGAATTTCAAACAACTGCTAAAGTTTCTGCAATTGGGATCGTGATTTTAGGTTTATTCGGTTTTCTTGTTGGACTTGTTATGCAAATCTTCAAATAATTTAGTCTTTTAACTTTCTGAAGTAAATAATAGTTAAGGAAATTTTTAGATAAATTTTTTATTTATTTGTCCAAGAATTTTAAAATTTGTTTTTTATTTTTGAATAAAAGTTTTGAAAAAAACCTCTTTTTTGTTTCCATGTCTAAATTTCCGTCGAAAATTAAAAGAGGTGTTGGAAAAGGCCTTCTATATCTTCTTATGGCAACACCTCTTTTTTTTAATTGCAGAAAAGAAGAAGTTGAAGAGTTTGAACCTGAAATAAATGGAGAAATTTTTGAGAATGTTCAAATTGTTTCAAAGAATAAATTAGAAGAAATTTCAGAAATTGATTCTACTGGAACAATTAATTTTGAAAAAGCACAAGATTATGAAACAGGGGATATTTTGGCAGGAGGAATAAGTGAAAAAACACCTGGTGGACTTTTAAAAAAAATTACTGAAATTTCAGAGGATGGAAAAAAAGTAAAAACCGTCAATGCTTCTTTAGATGAAGCTATAAAAGAGGGTGGATTTAATTATTCTAAAAATTTTAATTTGGAAGACTTCAATGAAATTGAAGCCATCAAAGGCTTAAAATATGGTAAAAGTGATTTTAATTTTGAATTTAATGAAGTTCTTATAGATTTGGATGGAGATTTCTCTACGACAAATGATCAAGTTGAAATTAATGGAAATATTTATTTTGATATTCAAACAGAAATTGATGCAGGCTTTGGATTTGGAGGAATTAATTTTTCTTTTGAAAATTGGATTGAAGAAAATTCTTCATTGGAAGCCGTAGCTAATGCAAAATTTGTAAATTTTGATAAAGAAATACTCATTTTTCATGCATCTGGAACACCTTTTCAAATTCCAGGGGCACCAATCCCTTTAATTGCAAGGCCTGAATTTGAATTATACCTTGGAACTCAAGGAGAATTGAAATCAGAATTGAAATCTAAATTAGAAAATAATTTTGAATGTTTTGGAGGAATTTATTATGACAAGGGTTGGACTTCCAAAAATAATTGGAACAATGAATTTGTTTTTTATGAGCCCGAAGTTTCAATTAAAGGAAATTTGGAGGCATATTGTAAGCCTAAATTAAATTTGATTATTAATGAGATTGCTGGACCTAGTGCAGGAATGAAAGGTTATTTGGAAATGAAAGTTGACAACGAAGAAAGTCCTTGGTGGAATTTGTATGGGGGCTATGATGTTTTTTTGGGAATTAGTTCTGGATGGCTAACAAAATCTTTTGGATCATATGAAGAAAATGTTTTAGAATTTAAGAAAAAAATAAAAGACTCGGGGGAAAGTGAAAATTTAGAGGCCAAATTAACTGCTTCTCCACAAGAAGGATTTTTTCCTTTGGAAGTTCTTTTTGATGCAAGTAATTCGACAGGAGACATAATTGAATATTGTTTTAATTTTGGCAATGGTGAAGATCATATAGAAAAAGAAGGAGAAGAGGAATTTGATGGAAAATTTAATTATTTATATGAGGTAGAAGGAAATTATGAAGTTAACTTGAATATTAAAGATGAATCTGGGAAAACAGATTCTAAAAATTTGGAAATTTTAGTTAAGGAACCATTGGCACCATTTGTAGATTTTGATGTTTCGCCCGAATCAGGTACTGAAAAAACAGTCTTTGAATTTGATGCTAGTATGACTTATGATGATGAAGATGATTTTGATGATTTATTTTTTAGATGGGACTTTGAAGGAGATGGAATTTGGGAAACTGATTTTGAAAAAGAATATTTTAAAGAACATAAATATGAAAATTTTGGAAATTATACTCCTACTTTAGAAGTTAAAGATTCTCGAGGACTTGTTTCTAAAATAAATAAAGAGCTGGAGGTTGAAGAATTAACTGAGGATATTTTTGTTGATGAAAGAGATGGGGAGGAATATAAAATTATTAAAATAGGAGATGATTGGTGGTTTGCAGAGAATTTGAGATATAAATTCGGAGAATTAGACCATGAATATGTTTATGGAGGAAATTGGGAAAATTATCAAATGCATGGATTAATATATGATTCTTCCCAAAAACCTTGCCCAGCTGGATGGCATATTTCAACAGATCAAGATTGGAAAAATTTGGAAAAATTTTATGGAATGGATTCTACTGAGATTGATTTAGAAGGTTGGAGAGGAGAAGGAATTTCTAATATTTTGAAAAATGAAGAAGATTTTAATTTAACTTTGAGTGGGTATGGATTGAAATATTCCTATGGAATTTATTATCGTAATTTGAACTGTAAAGGAATTTATTGGACAAGTACTAAACATACTGCTCCCTATAGAATAGTTAGGGGAATTGACATAGAAAAAGATGAAATATTTAGGGGCCACCAGGATTTTATAACTTCTTCCTACTGGAAAGTTTATTCAATTAGGTGTGTAAAAAACAATTAAACAAAAGATTTATAAATTAAATATCTCAATTATTAATATCTACTTCTTAGATGATTAGGAGGTAGCGGAGCTAAAAGATGATATTTATTATAAAAGTTCAAACAAATAAAGAAGCAAGAGCATTGGAAATGATTTCTGATAGAGTTCAGAAAAAAAACATTAATGTTCATTCTGTGTTATGTCCTCATGGACTTAGAGGTTACATTATTTTAGAATCAGAAGATAGAGATTCTGCAGAAGAGGCAGTTTACAATTTACCTTATATTAAAGGAATTATTGGAAAAACAATTTCTTATGATGAAATTAAAAACATGCTTGAACCAAGTGTTGCTACAATTACCATAAAAGAGGGAGACATTGTAGAAATAATTGGATCTACTCTGAAAGGAGAAAAAGCAAAAGTTTTAAGAATAGATAAACAAAAAGAAGAAGTAGTAGTAAGTTTACTTGGTGCAGTTGTACCCTTGCCTGTTACTATTAAATTGGATAATATTAAAGTTATCCGAAGAGAAGGAGAAGAAGAATGAACATAAAATTATTGGTTGACGGTGGAGAAATGAAACCTGGCCCAGCTATTGCACAGAAATTAGGTCCAACAGGAGTTCCAATTAATAAAGTTATTGAAGAAGTAAATAAAGCAACACAAGAATTTAAAGGAATGCAAGTTCCTGTAGAAATTGAAGTTGACTTGGGAAATAAAACTTTTGAAGTTGAAGTTTTTTCACCTCCGATTTCTGGATTAATTAAAAAAGAAGCCGGAATTGAAAAAGGTTCTGGACTTCAAGCAAAACAAAATGTTGCTAATTTATCTATTGAGCAAATAATTAAAATTGCTAAATCTAAAATGAATAATTTATTATGTAATGACCTCAAATCAGCGGTAAAAACCACAATTGGAAGTTGTACAAGTTTAGGAATTTTGGTTGAAAATAAACCAGCAAGTGAAGTTGGAGATCAGGTTGATTCAGGTATGTATGATAAGGAAATTGAAAATGAAGTTGCAGAAACTCCCGAGGAAAAAAGAAAGGAGTTAGATTCTTATTTTGATCAATTGAAAGCGGAACAGGACAAACAATTGAAATTAGAAAATAAGGGTGAAGAAGAAGCCTCTGAAAAGAAATAGGTTTATAAATTACCCTCGCTCTAATTGATTTATGGGGCTATGGGGTAGCCTGGTTAGCCTATGAGGTTTGGGACTTCATGACCCCGGTTCAAATCCGGGTAGCCCCATCGGAAAAAATAGAAAATGGCAACGAAATCAAAAAAAACAAAATCAGCAGGAAGGTTTGGAGCAAGATATGGTAAAACTGTTAAAGATAGACTTGTTAAAGTTGAAACTAAACAAAGAATTAAACAAAAGTGTCCTTTTTGCGAAAAGGTTGGAGTTAAAAGAATCTCAAAAGGAATTTGGAAATGTCCTAGATGTGAGAGAAAATTTGCTTCAAACACATATTATTTAGATTAATCAAAATGGCAGAATATAAATGTTTCAAATGTGGAAAGAAAATTGAAAGTGAAGCTTTGGAGAAGAGATTCAAATGTCCTCACTGTGATTCAAAAATTTTCTTTAAGCCACGAAAAGCGGTAAAGACCGTTAAAGCAGAATAGTTGTTAAAAATGGAAGAACAAAATCAGAAAATACAACAGTTGCAATTTCTTGAACAGAGTTTACAATCTATTCTAATGCAAAAGCAAGCTTTTCAGATGGAAGTTTCTGAAACTGATTCTGCATTGAAAGAGATTGAAAATTCTAAAGAGGATGTTTACAAAATTATTGGGCAATTAATGATTAAAGTTTCTAGAAAAAAAATTAAGGAAGAATTAGAAAATAAAAAGAAATTGATGGAAACAAGGTTGAACAGTTTGGAAAAACAAGAAGAATCTTTTAGAAAAAAAGTTGAGGATTTAAAGAAAGAATTTGTTTCTTCTGAGAATAAAGGTTGATTGTTATAAAAAATTGACGAAATCTTTATAAAGAAATCTGTTGTCAAATTAATATGGTATTCAAAAAAATAAAAAATGCTTTCAGTTCTTCTAATAATGATGAATTTTTAGGAGACGAGTATTTAGAAATTGATTTAGAACAAGAAAAAAAAGAGAATAAAGTAGTTGTTAAGCTTTTTACTTTGAAGGACTACGATGATGCCAATAATATTCTGAATGTATTGAGAGAAGGATATACTATTGCAGTTATTGATATTAAAACTCTAAAGAAAAAAGATCCTATTGAATTGAAAAGAGCAATTTCTAAAATTAAAAAAACTGCAGATGCTTTGGAAGGAAGTATTGCTGGTTTTGGAGAAACTACAATTATTGTAACTCCGTCTTTTGGAAAAATTGAAAAAGACGTTCCAAAAACAAAACCTGAAAATAGAAATTCTTTTGATGAATATTAGTAGTTAAGTTTAAATTCTTTTAATCTTATTTTGTTGTATGAAAACTTTATTTGTACCTGTTAAACTTAAAAATGAACCCAATTATGATTCTTTAAAAAAATTAATTGGAAAAATTCCTGAAAAAAAATTAGCTCTTTGTTTTTCTAATCAATTTATTGATATTGCACAAAAAATTTATAAAAAATTTCCTGGGTTTGTATACAAAACGCAAGTTCTTGGATGTAGTAATCCTAAGTTTCCTCGGGAAGTTGAAGGGATTTTAATTATTGGACAAGGAAAGTTTCATTCCGTTTCTCTTGCTTATGAGAGTGGACTTCCCACCTATATTTTAGAGAATAACTCTATTAAAAAAATTAAAGACGAGGAAATTGAAAAGATGGAGAAAAGAGAAAAGGGTGCTTATTTGGGATATCTTCATGCTAAAAAAATTGGAATTTTGGTTTCTACTAAGCCTGGACAGGAAAGAATGGAAAAAGCTTTAGAATTTAAAGAAAAAGTTAAAGATAAAAAAGTTTACATTTTTATTTCAAACGATATTGATGTTTCGGAATTTGAAAACTTTGGGATTGATTTTTGGGTAAATACTGCTTGTCCTAGAATGGATTTGGTTGATGCTCCTTTAATTAATTTGGAAAAGTTGGAAAAGTTGATTAGTGGAAAATGAATTGGCAAATAAATTTTAAATTAATTCTATAAAACTAATTTTTTGAGAAAATTTATTGATGAATTTAAATCTTAGAAATTGAGAATACGTTTTTTATTGCTACAACAATTGTTGCTGGAACGAATAATACTAAGAGTGCTGAGAAAATTGATGTTACTAAGTCTCCTATTCCAATACCGATTAGTGAACCTCTCACGCTTTCCATCCCGAATCTACTTACTATTACTAATACTGCTCCAGAAATCATGAAGTTTTGTGTATCTTTTCCGCCCATATCTATTTTATATCCTACAAATAAACCTAATAGCACTAAAATTGCATAAATTGGTGAGCTGTATTTTGTTAAGTTTTCTATTGGAATGAAAAAATTGGCGCTAACTCCTATTACTACAGCTAATATTACCCCAATTAGGAATGCCCATGCTCCTACTGAATTTTCTTTTGATTTTAAGACCATTTTATCGTCAATAAAATGAATAATATCTATATAAACCTTTTTGCAAACTAGAAAAGGGAATATATCTTTTAATCATAGAAAAATTTATAAAGCATAGTAACTCCAAAATAGTAAAATGAAAAAGACAACTGGATTAATTGCGTTTGGAATTTTAGCTTTTGTGCTATTTTTTGGAGTAGTTAGTGCTAGTATTTCTGTTACTGGACAAGATACAATTACTTTGAATTCGGACAAATTATCTGATACTTTTGAATTAACTTCTAATGGATTAGCTGATTTTACTCTTGATAATAATTCTTTTGTATTAACTGATGGAACAACTGAACTTAATTTAAAAATTACTAATTTGAACGTTCAAAACAATGTTACAAATGTTACATACTTAGTAAACATTACTAATCCAGAAAAAATTTCAGATTTTAAATTATTTGAATCAGATTCTAAAGAAATTACATTCACTATTGTTAATGCAACAAATGCTTTAGATAATGTGACAAAAAAGATTGAAATTGTTTTTGAAAAAGATGATTTTAATTTCTGTGGTGACATTTCTAATGAAGCAAACATAGATTTTAAAATTGAAGATTTTGATGTTTTGAGAGGATATGGTGATGAAGACGAGTGGTATCTTGGAGATGTTATTGAGCTTGAATTGGAAATCGAACCTAGAGCCCATGATTTAGAAGATATTGAAATTGAATGGGAATTATATAATACTGTGGGAGATTTAATTGATGATGGAGAATTTTCTGTTAAAGATATTGATGAAGATGACACAGAAACAACTACTTTTACGATAACCTTGGATAAAGATGTTGAAGATTTTGAATCTGCAGATGCTGTTTTGTATGTTAAAGTTACAGGTGAAATTGATAATCGAGGAGAAGAAAATGATGGAGATAAATCTTGTAATTATGATGGTATAGAAGCAGACATTATTCTTGATGATTTTGTAATAGCTAACAATGTTAAAATAGATAATCAAAAGACTAGTTTTGACGAATATAATTTATTGAATTGTGACAAGGAGTATTCTGTTTCTTTTGAAACTTGGAATATTGGAGACAAAGACCAAGATGATGTTTATGTTGAAGTTTATTCTGATAGTTTAGAAATTTATGAAAGTTTTGAAATTTCTGAAATTGATGCATTTGACACTTCAAGAATTTTTGATTTTAAATTTAAAGTTCCTGAAGATTTAGAAGATGGAGTATATTATTTGAATTTTAAAGTTTATGATGAAGATGGAGACATTTATGAAAATTCTGATGATGGTGAATCTAAATTAACCGTTCTCTTCAAGAATGAAGAGAGTTGCTTGATTATTGAACCTACAATTACGGCGGATTTGTATTCTGAAGCTATTGAAGGTGAAGAAATGATTGTTAAAATTGGAATTAGAAATGATGATGTTAAATCTAGAACTTTTTTAATTAATCCTGAAGATTACCAAGACTGGGCTGTTTTGAAGGAAATCTCTTCAGATGCTATTATTTTGGACTCTGGAGCAAGAGAAGAAGTTACGCTTACTTTGAAAATTAAAGATGATGTTGAAGGGGAAAAAGAATTCGAACTTAATATTTTTTCAGATAATAAATTAATTTCAACTCAACCTGTTCAAGTTAATGTTGAAGCTAAAGAATTTTTGTCAGGAATTTTAGATGATATTGACTGGAAAATTGCAGGAATAATTTTATTGAATATTATCTTACTTGTTTCAATTATTGTTGTTGCAGGTAAAATCTTGAAAAGAAAGTAATTTATTGATTTGATTTTATTATATATAAAATGGAAAAGCAAAGTGATTATTGGCATATTAGCGAGAAGGATTTAGAAAAT
>Ga0102925_1000361_pt1 | contig 24311 bp, 24 predicted proteins | sample SalPonR1_A_D1_MG_FD_78216 | JGI IMG/M metagenome (GOLD analysis project Ga0102925, IMG submission 78216) | Salt pond soil microbial communities from South San Francisco under conditions of wetland restoration - Salt Pond MetaG R1_A_D1_MG | ecosystem: Environmental > Aquatic > Marine > Intertidal...
GCCGCGCCGATATCCAAGCCGACGGGGCCGTGAATACGCGCGATCTGTGCCGCGTCATGGCCATTGTCGCGCAGCCGCTCCACCCGCTTGGCATGGGTGCGGGTCGAGCCAAGCGCACCGATATAGAAGACGTCGCTGTTCAGCGCCTGTTCCAGCGCCGGGTCATCCAGCTTGGGATCATGCGTCAGCAAGACCAGCGCCGTGCGCGCATCAAGACCAAAGGCGCGCACGCCCTCGTCGGGCCAATCGTTCAGGATGGTTTCGCCGGGAAACCTCTCGGCGCTCGCGAAACTCTCGCGCGGATCGATCAGCAGCGGGTCATAGCCCGCGATCCGCGCCATCGGCACCAGCGCCTGCGCGATATGCACCGCCCCCACGATGATCATGCGCAAGGGCGGGTTGTGAATGGCCACAAAGGTCTCGCCATCGGCCTCAAACCCCGAACGATCCATGCGGAATCTTTCGTCAAAGCCATCGCGCACAAGCCGCGGCGCGACCCTCATGCCGGTGACATAGGCGATGGGTTCGCGCGCGCCGCGCGCCGCCACCAGCTCTTCCAGCAGCGCCACCGGCATCACCGGGCCGACGGGTTCGACCAGAACCCTTATGGTGCCGCCACAGGCCAGACCCACGGCAAAGGCATCACCGTCGCTGACCCCGTATTCCAGCATCACGGGCTTGCCGTCCTCGATGGCATCCATTGCCTCGGCCACGACCGCGCCTTCGACGCAGCCGCCCGAGACCGACCCCTCGATCTCGCCATCGCCTGAAATGGCCAACTGGCTGCCCACGCGGCGCGGCGCGCTGCCCCATGTCTCGACGACGGTGGCCAGCGCCGCGCCCTTGCCGGCACGCTGCCATGCCAGCGCGATTTCCGGGATTCTGTCGAACCTGTCCATCTGGCGCCTCCCTCGCCGGGCAATATGGAATGCGCCGCCAGCTTCTACAAACGAAAAAACCCGCCCCCGGCGGTGTGCAGGGGGCGGGCGATGTCTCGCGCATGTGGCGCTGACGGTTACTCGGCCGGGGCCACGGCCTCGCCGCCGCCGCGCAGGCGTTCGGGCAAGGCAATGGCGATCACCACGAAACCCGCGCCGATGACGATGCCCAGGATATCACCCGGCACCGTGCTGAGCGCGTCATAGCCCGCGCCAGGAACCGCCCCCAGCGTCAGCTTGCCGCCATCCAGAAGCCCCGCCGATTTCCATGCCGGATAGGTCATCATGTAGGCCGCAGCGCCCAACAGGCCCCCGGCGATGAAGAACAGCGCATCCTTGCGCCCCGAGGCCGCCGCACAGACACCGGTGCCGGGGCAATAGCCCGCCGCCGCCCAGCCCGCGCCCAGCATCAGCCCGCCGATGAACACGCCCGCATAGGCGGTCTTGACGCTCATGTGGCCGACATCGACAAGCCCCGCCATCTGCCCGGCGAACATCAGGATGGACCCGGTGCCGATCGCCAGAAGGATGGTCTTCATCAGGTGCAGGTTGGTCAGGGTCAGCATCTTGCCGATCCAGTTGGGATTGGTGGCGCCGATCCGGTCCAGAACCGCGCCGAAGGCGGCACCGATCAGGATGGCCAGGATAATGGTTGTCATGGCTCAGCCCTCCCGCTTGTACATCATGATCGCGACGGGCAGCGCCGCGGCAAAGGCCCCGGCGGCGAATATATAGCCCGACACCGCGGTCTGCATCATCCCCGACATCATGTGCCCCGAGGTGCAGCCCCCCGCAAGGCGCGCACCGTAAAGCACGATGAAACCGCCCATAAAGGCCACGGCATAGCGCTTGACCGGCGTGTCGCCGTAATTGGCATACCATATCGCGGGCAGCTTGCGCTCATCCGCGCCCACGCCGCCGCGCGCCATCGCCGACAGGAACGCACCCAAGGCCATCGCCAGCACGAAGACGAAACTGTAATTCAGCGGGTTGGCAGCATTGTTCGCGTATTTGCCGTCCGATTTCGCAAGATAAGCATTGGTCGAGCTGTAGCCGTCTTCGGTCGGGGTGATCAGATCGGGGTTCACCACATCGGCGATGATCGCGTCCAGAATGACGAATTGCGTGGAGACGCCGATCGGCTTCACCAGCAACACCGCCAAGAAGAACACGAGCCCCAGAAGCACCCCACCGGTTTTCCAGTTGAGAACCATTCGGGTTTTCCTTCCATCAGTTACATTCTGATTGTTGAATATATTGATCCGAAGGGAAACGCAATGATCTATCGCAAGGCGCGCAGGTTCAGGGCGCGGCGTTCATGGCAGCCATCAGGCGGGCTTTCTCGCCCGCGTCTCCGGGGCGCGAAATCGCCTCGGCCAGCGCCTCGAGCGTGGCGATGGAGTGGCCCGCGCGAAAGGCATCGACATGGGGCAGCATGGCGCGGATGCCGCTGGCGCGCGGCGCGAAGCCTTCCCAGCGCAGCAGCGGGTTGAGCCAGATCAGGCGGCGCGCGCTCAGATGCAGGCGCTCGATCTCGCGCTCCAACGCATCCGCATCGCCCCGGTCCAGACCGTCGGTGATCACCAGCACCACCGCGCCCTGCCCCATCACCCGGCGCGACCAGTCGCGGTTGAAGGCGTGCAGGCAATCGCCGATCCGCGTGCCGCCCTCCCAGTCCTGCGCCTCCTGCCCAGCAGCGGCCAGCGCGCTGTCGACGTCGCGCCTGTCCAGATGACGGGTGATATTGGTCAGCCGCGTGCCAAAGGTGAAGGCATGGACCCGCGCCCAGCCTGCACCCTTTTCATTGGCGACGGCATGCAGGAAATGCAGCACCATGCGGCTGTATTGGCTCATCGAACCGGAAATGTCGCACAAAACGACAAGATTGGGCCAGCGCGGGCGGGGTTTCTGCATGTGGATGCGGCGCAGCTCGCCGCCGCGGCGCATGGCGGCGCGCAGCGTGGCGCGCGCGTCGATCCGCGCGCCTTGCGCGCTGGCCATGGCGCGGCGCGATTTCAATGGCTTCACCGGCAGGCTGAGCCGCGCCAGCATCCGGCGGGCGGCGGCGGCCTCCTCGGTGCTCATCTGCTCGAAATCGAGATGGCGCAGCCGTTCCTCTTCGGACATCGTGGCCGAAGCGTCGATCTCGATCTCGCTCTCGTCCTGCGCCTCATCGCCCCCTTGCGCGGGCGCCTCGGGTTCGATCCCGTCAAGCAGCGCCTCGGCGGCGCGTTTTTCGCCCGCCTGCGCCGCGCGCTCTTCCTGAACGCCGCGGATCGCGGGCAGCATCATCGCCATCATGTGTTCCATGTAGCGCGGGTCGCGCCAGTAGAGTCGAAAAATCTGGGCAAAGACCGCGCGATGTTCAGGGCGCGTGACGAGACAGGCGCGCAATGTATAGAAGAAATCCGTCTTCGAGGTGAAGCCCGCCGCCTCAACCGCGCGGATCGCGTCGATCACCCGCCCCGTGCCCACCGGCAGGCCCGCCTTGCGCAGGGCGCGGGCGAAATGGATGACGTTCTGGGTCAGCCGTGGGGTGTCCGGCAGGTCGAGCGCGGGGTATTCAGCCATGGCGCAGCTTGGGGGCCTGCCCCCAAACCCCCGGAGTATTTCCGGCAAGATGAAGCATCAGGCCGGCTCCAGGCTGGCTTTGGCCTCGTCCAGCAGGCGCTTGGCCTCGGAGCCATGCAGGCGCTGGATGTCATCCTGGTATTTCAGGATCGCGCCGATCGTGTCGGCGATCACCTCGGGGCTGAGCGCGATCACGTCAAGCGCCAGCAGGCATTTGGCCCAGTCGATGGTTTCGGCAACGCCCGGTTTCTTGAAGAGATCCTCGCCGCGCAGCCGCTGGACGAAAGCGACCACCTCGCGGCTGAGGCTTTCGGCGGCTTCGGGCGCGCGGGCATGGAGGATCTCCATCTCGCGGTCGAAATCGGGGTAATCGACCCAGTGGTAAAGACAGCGCCGCTTGAGCGCGTCATGCACTTCGCGAGTGCGGTTGGAGGTCAGGATAACGATCGGCGGCGCGGGGGCGGCGATGGTGCCGAGTTCGGGGATCGTCACCTGGAAATCGCTGAGCGCCTCGAGAAGGAAGGCCTCGAAAGGTTCGTCGGTGCGGTCGAGTTCATCGATCAGCAGCACCGGCGGCCCGCCATCCTGCGGGCGCATGGCCTGAAGGAGCGGGCGCTCGATCAGGTATTGCTCGGTGAAAAGCTCGTCCTTGAGGGCATCGCGATCCGCGCCCGCGCCCTCGAATCCCATGGCCTCGGCGGTGCGGATGGCGATCATCTGCTCGGCGAAGTTCCATTCACACACAGCGCTGGCGGCATCCAGCCCCTCGTAGCATTGCAGGCGAATCAGGCGCCGCCCCAGCCCGGTGGCGATCGCCTTGGCGATCTCGGTCTTGCCCACCCCCGCCTCGCCTTCGAGAAAAAGCGGCCGTCCCAGCTTGAGCGCGAGAAACACCACGGTGCCAAGCGCACGGTCGCAGACATAGCCCTCATCCGCGAGCATTGCCTGCACCTCATCGATCGACCCCGGTATCGTCTTCATCCGCGCCTCCCTCGGCCATGCATAAAGAAGTGCATGCACGCGCAGCCAGCGTCAAGCGCCGCGCGTCGGCGCAGCCCCTTGTGCTGGCACCAGAAACCCCTTGGATTTTCCCAAATTTCGCCCAGATTGCAGCCTACTCCAGTGGCGTCGAAGCCGTTGCAAGCGGCCACTGCGCAATGACGCAGAATAAGGATCGGAGCAGAATGCAGGACAGTCCCAATACCTATGACACCCCGCTTGGCGGTCTTGACTGGTCGGCATGGCTCGATGCGGCCGAGGCCATCGTCGACGAGGACGGCTATGTCGAGCGGCTGGGACGGCGGCATGCTGCGGTTTTCCTCGAGGAGAAGCCGACCCTTCTGGTAAGTTTCGAGACAAGACAGGCGATCACCGAGCAGTCACAGAACGCGCATCCGCTGGGCTGGACCATGGTCAAGGCGCTTGGCTGGTCGCATCTCTGTTTGGTCTGCGACGGCGACAGCTGGTTTCGCGACCGCCATGTCTATGGCTATTTCGACCGGCTGGTCGATGACGGGTTCTTCGACGAGTTCGAGCAGGTCATCTTTTACGGCGAGGGCGCCTGCGGCTATGCGGCGGCGGCGTTCTCGGTGGCGGCCCCCGGCGCGCGGGTGGTGGCGCTGCGCCCGCAGGCGACGCTGGATCCGCGCATCGCCGAATGGGATGATCGCTACAAGGCGATGCGCCGCACCGCCTTTGACGACCGCTATGGCTATGCGCCCGACATGCTGGACGCCGCCGAACATGCCTTTGTGCTTTATGATCCCGAAATCAAGCTTGATGCGATGCATTCAGCGCTCTTCACCCGTTCCAACGTCACCCGTTTCAGACTGCGCTTCATGGGCACGCGCCTTCAGCAATCGCTCTTGGGAATGGATGTGCTGCTGCGCATCCTCGCCCAGGTCAGCGCCGGGCGCCTGACCCGCCGGAGCCTTGCGCAGATGATGCGCGCGCGCCGTACGCATGTGCCTTATCTCAAGCGGGTGCTGGCGCGGCTCGAGCATGAGAAGCGGCTTTTCCTCGTGGCGCTCTGGTGTCGCCGCATCATGCGCGAAACCCCCGGGCCCCGGTTCCGCCGCGCGCTGCGTTCGGCCTATCAGGCCGCCGAGGACAAGGGGATCACCATGCCCGAGCGCGAAGCGGACTGAACTCTGCGCCCCGGCGCCGCACGGTGCCGAGGTATCTGGCGGCGCGGCGCAGGATTGTGTAAAGGCTCAGAACCATGAGCCAGAGCCTGACCATCCCCCGTCCCGACGACTGGCACCTGCATCTGCGCGATGGCGCGATGCTGCGCGCCGTCCTGCCCGAAAGCGCGCGCCATTTCGCCCGCGCCATCATCATGCCCAATCTCGTCCCCCCCGTGGTGACGGGCGCCGATGCCCGCGCCTATCGCGACCGGATCATGGCCGCCCGGCCCGCAGGCGCGGATTTCACACCGCTCATGACGCTTTACCTGACCGAAGCGACCGACCCCGCCGATGTGGCGCGCGCGCATGGCGAGGGACTCATCACCGCGGTCAAGCTCTACCCGGCAGGCGCCACCACGAATTCCGCCAGCGGCGTGCGCGATTTCGACCGCGTGCGCAGCGTGCTCGAGGCGATGGCGGAGTCCGGCTGCCCGCTTTGCGTGCATGGCGAGGTGACCGATCCCGAGATCGACATCTTCGACCGCGAGGCGGTCTTCATCGACCGCGTGCTCGACCCGCTGCGCCGTGCCGTGCCGGGGCTCAGGGTGGTGATGGAGCATGTCACCACGCGCGACGGCGTGGATTATATCCGATCCAGCGACGGCGATCTGGCCGGCACGATCACCACGCATCACCTGATCATCAACCGCAACCATATCCTGGTGGGCGGAATCAAGCCGCATTACTACTGCCTGCCCGTGGCCAAGCGTGAATCCCACCGCCTCGCACTGCGCGCCGCCGCCACCTCGGGCGATGCGCGCTTTTTTCTTGGTACCGACAGCGCCCCCCATAGCGATGACGCCAAGGAAAACGCCTGTGGCTGCGCAGGCTGCTTCACCGCCACCAACACGATGCCGCTCCTTGCGCATGTCTTCGAGGAAGAAGACGCGCTTGAGCGGCTCGAAGGTTTTGCCTCGCGCCACGGCCCCGGTTTTTACGGCCTGCCCGTCAATGACGCGACACTGACGCTTGTGAAGGGCCAGACCCCCACCCGCTTCCCGGCGCATATCGAATCCGGCGACGGCCCCGTCACCGTCTTCGATCCCGGATTTCCCGTCCACTGGTCCGTCGCCGACTGACCCGCTGCCCGCCTTCGCCCACAGGAGCAACCGATGATCCCCACCGCCTATCCGCCGCGCGACGAGATCGCCCGCCTCACCGCCCGCATGCTGCTCGAAATCGAGGCCGTGCATTTCAACGCCGCCGAGCCCTTCACCCTTGCCTCCGGCCTGCCGTCGCCCACCTATATCGATTGCCGCAAGCTGATCTCGTTCCCCCGCATCCGAGCCACGCTGATGGATTTTCTGGCCGTCACGGTGATGCGCGACGCCGGGCTCGAAGCCTTCGACAATGTCGCGGGCGGCGAAACCGCGGGCATTCCCTTTGCCGCGCTCATGGCCGAGCGCATGGCGTTGCCGATGACCTATGTGCGCAAGAAACCCAAGGGCTATGGGCGCAACGCCCGCATCGAAGGCGTCATGGGCGAAGGCGACCGGGTGCTGCTGGTCGAGGATCTGACCACCGATGGCGGCTCTAAACTGAGCTTCGTCGATGCGATCCGCGACACCGGCGCGACCTGCGCTCATACGGCGGTGATCTTCTATTACGGCATCTTCCCGGAGACCGAAAAGACCCTCGGCGATCACGGCGTGGCGCTGCATTACCTGTGCACCTGGCACGACGTTCTGGCCGAAGCCCGCGCTCAGGGCGCCTTCGACGCCGCCACGCTCGACGGGGTCGAATCGTTCCTTGATGATCCGCGCGCCTGGCAGGCGGCGCGCGGCTGAACGAATCGTGACTGGCGCGCGCCGGGATGCGCGCGCATCAGTCCAGAAAAATGCCGGTTGCGGCGAATTCGCCACGGCGGCGGCGCCGCGCCTATGCCTGACCACAACATGTTGACGGATACCCCCTAAAGGCGGCAATATGGGGCACCCAAGGATATCCACAGATCATCCACAGACTTGTTCCACGTTGTCCACGCCTGCGCAGGGGCGCTATGAGCGGTGATCCAGCAGGAACGGGGGAGACCATGAACGAAGTCGCCAGCTTCAACGCCACCGGTGCCGAGATCCAGGACGCGGAGACCATGCCGCATTCCATCGAGGCCGAGCAGCAATTGCTGGGCGCCCTGCTGACCAATAACGAGGTCTATGACCGCGTCGCCTCGATCATCAAGCCGCATCATTTCTACGATCCCGTTCACCAGCGCATCTACGAAACCGCCGTGGCGCGGATCGGCAAGGGCAATCTCGCCTCGCCGGTCACTCTCAAAGCGTTCCTTGAGGATGACGAGGGCCTCAAGGAACTGGGCGGCCCGGCCTATCTCGCCCGCCTCGCGGGGGCCGCGATCAGCGCCTTCGCAGTGCGCGACTATGCCCAGATGATCCACGACATGGCGATCCGGCGCGAGCTGATCGCCCTTGGCCATGACATCGCCGGTAAGGCCGCGCGCGCCGAAGTCGAAAGCGAACCGCGCGACCAGATCGTCGAGGCAGAACAGAAGCTCTACCAGCTCTCCGAACAGGGCCAGACCGAAAGCGGCTTTCAAAGCTTCCTGCGCGCGGTGACCGATGCGGTCAATGTCGCCAATGCCGCCTATCAGCGCGATGGCGGGCTGGCGGGCATCTCCACCGGCCTGATGGACATGGACCGCAAACTCGGCGGGCTGCACAAATCCGACCTTCTGATCCTGGCCGGGCGCCCCTCGATGGGCAAGACCTCGCTGGCCACCAACATCGCCTACAACATCGCCAAGGCCTATCGCATGGGCGAACGCCCCGACGGCACGCAAGGCGCCATCGAAGGCGGGGTCGTGGGCTTTTACAGCCTCGAGATGAGCGCCGAACAGCTGGCCGCGCGGATTCTCTCCGAAGCCGCCGAAGTCCCCTCCGAACAGATCCGGCGCGGCGACATGACCGAACCGGAATTCCGCCGCTTCGTCGATGCCGCCAAGTCGCTCGAATCCTGCCCGCTCTTCATCGACGACACGCCCGCCCTGCCGATCAGCCAGCTCGCCGCGCGGGCGCGCCGCCTCAAGCGCACGCACGGGCTCGACGTGCTGATCGTGGACTATCTGCAACTGGTGCGCCCGGCTTCGGCCAAGGACAGCCGCGTCAACGAAGTGAGCGAGATCACCCAGGGGCTCAAGGCCATCGCCAAGGAACTCGACATCCCCGTGATCGCCCTCAGCCAGCTCTCGCGCCAGGTCGAATCGCGCGAGGACAAGCGCCCTCAACTCTCGGACCTGCGCGAATCCGGCTCGATCGAACAGGATGCCGACGTGGTGATGTTCGTCTTCCGCGAGGAATATTACGCCGAGCGCGAAAAACCCTCCGATGACCGGCTCGATGAAATGGCCGCCTGGCAGGAACGCATGGACCGCCTGCACGGCAAGGCCGAAGTGGTCATCGGCAAACAGCGCCACGGCCCGATCGGCACCATCGAACTCAGCTTCGAGGGCCAGTTCACCCGCTTTGGCAACCTCGTAAAACCCTGGCAGCAGGACGGCGCGGGCGATCGCGAATTCTGACCGCGCGCCTCACCCTCGCCCGGCGCTTCTTCTGTTTCGAAATATCCCGGGGGAGTCGCCGCTTGCGGCGACGGGGGCAGCGCCCCCTGCAACGGCGCTCATATCCGCGCCGCCGCCGCGCCTTCGCGCGCCCCTGATCCGCCCCTCTGGCGCTTTCCCCTTGACCCCGACCCTCACCATGGCAAAACCCTCCCCATGAGCACCGGCACGCTGACCATCGACCTTGACGCGATCCGCGCCAACTGGCGCGCGCTCGACGCCATGAGCGCGGGCGAGACCGCCGCCGTCGTCAAATCCGACGCCTACGGGCTGGGCGCCGAGCGCGTCGCGCGCACCCTGGCGCATTGCGGCGCGCGCAGCTTCTTCGTCGCCGTCGCCGAGGAAGGCGCGGCCCTGCGCGCCACGCTGGGGCCTTCGCCTGCGATCTTCGTCTTTTCCGGGCATATGCCGGGGGATGCCGACATGATCGGCGATACCGGCCTCATCCCGATGCTCAACTCGCTCGACCAGATGATCCGCCACGCCGAGGCCCTGCCCGGCCACCCGTTCGGCATCCAGCTCGATACCGGCATGAACCGGCTGGGGATGGAGCCCGGCGAATGGGCGGCGGTGCGCGACGTGGCGCTGAGCCAGTCCCCGGCGCTGATTATCAGCCACCTCGCCTGCGCCGACCTGCCCGACCACCACATGAACCGCCAGCAGCTTGATGCCTTTCACGAGATGACCGACGGGCTCGACGTGCCGCGCTGCCTTGCCAATACCGGCGGCGTGCTCATGGGCGCGGATTACCATTTCGACATGTGCCGCCCCGGCATCGGGCTCTATGGCGGGCGCCCCTTTGCGGATGCGCGCCCCGTCGTCACGCTCGACATTCCGGTGATCCAGTGCCGCGACCTCGCGCCGGGCGAAACCGTGGGCTATGCCAATACCTTCACCGCCCACCGTCCGACCCGCATCGCCACCGTGGCCGCGGGCTATGGCGACGGCATCCTGCGCGCATTGGGGCCGCAGAGCTCGCTTCTGGCGCAAGACGGGACACCCTGCCCGATCGCCGGGCGCATCTCGATGGACCTCATCGGCGTCGATGTGACCGACCTCGATCACGACCCCAAGTCCCTGCAATTGCTGGGCGCGGCGCAAGGCGTCGACATACTGGCCGACAATGCCGGCACGATCGGCTATGAAATCCTCACCTCGCTCGGGGCGCGCTATCAGCGCCGCTATGTGGGCGGATGAAGCTCATTACCGCCCTTCTTGGCCGGCTCGGCCGCCAGACGCTGCTGATCCTGGCCGTGATCGGGCGCATCACGCTCTTTGCCGGCGCCACCGTCACCCATCTTCTGCGCCCGCCCTTCTATGCGCGTGAATTCGGCCATGCTCTGATCCAGATCGGCTGGCTCTCACTGCCGGTGGTGGGCATGACCGCGCTGTTCACCGGCGGCGCGCTGGCACTTCAGATCTATGCCGGCGGCGCGCGCTTCAACGCCGAAACCGTGGTGCCCTCGATCGTCGCCATCGGCCTCACGCGTGAACTTGGCCCGGTGCTGGGCGGGCTCATGGTGGCGGCGCGCGTGGCGTCCTCCATCGCCGCCGAGATCGGCACCATGAAGGTGACCGAACAGATCGACGCGCTCACCACCCTTTCCACCAACCCGATGAAATACCTCACCCTGCCGCGTGTGCTGGCGGCAACGCTGGCGGTGCCGCTGCTGGTCGGCGTGGGCGACGCGATCGGCATCATGGGCGGCTTTCTGGTGGGCGTCGGGCGGCTCGATTTCGGCGCCGGCACCTATCTGCACAACACCATCGACTTCCTCGAAACATGGGACGTGGTGTCCGGCATGATCAAGGGCGCGGTCTTCGGCTTCATCGTGGCCCTGATGGGCTGCTATTACGGCATGAACTCCGGGCGCGGCGCACAGGGCGTCGGGCGCGCGACCAAGGCGGCGGTGGTCGCCGCCTCGGTGCTGATCCTGGCCTCCAACTACATCCTGACAGAACTGTTCTTTTCCGCATGATCGAACTCAAGAATGTTCATAAGGCCTTCGGGGCGAACAGGGTGCTTGAAGGGGTGGACCTCACCATTCCCACCGGCACGTCGATGGTCATCATCGGCGGCTCTGGCACCGGCAAGTCGGTCGCGCTGAAATGCATCCTCGGGCTGATCCGCCACGATTCCGGCGAGATCCTTCTTGATGGCAAGGACGTGACGCGCGGCGACCGCGACGCCTTCCTTGCGCGCTTCGGGATGCTGTTCCAGGGCGGCGCTCTGTTCGACTCACTGCCCGTCTGGCAGAACGTCGCCTTCCGCCTGCTGCGCGGCTCGCTCAAACGCCCCAGGGACGAGGCCCGCGACATCGCCATCGAGAAACTGCGCCGCGTCGGGCTGACCCCCGAACAGGCCGACAAATTCCCCGCCGAGCTTTCGGGCGGCATGCAGAAACGCGTCGGCCTTGCCCGCGCCATCTGCGCCGAGCCAGAAATCATCTTCTTTGACGAACCCACCACCGGGCTCGACCCGATCATGGCAGGCGTGATCAACGACCTGATCCGCGAGATCGTCACCGAAATGGGCGCCACCGCCATGACCATCACCCATGACATGACATCGGTGCGCGCCATCGCCGACAATGTGGCGATGCTGCATGACGGGGTAATCAAATGGACCGGCCCCGTCGCCGACATGGACAACAGCGGCGACCCCTATCTCGACCAGTTCATCCATGGCCGCGCCACCGGCCCGATCGAGGCGGTCCGGTGACACTCCTCAAACTCGCCAACCTCGCGCTCCTGGTTCTCTACCCTGTCGCGTGGTTCGCGCCCCTGATGCGTGCTGGGCTGAATCTGCCGCTGTTCGGCCTGTCGGAAATCAGCGTCATCTCGGGGCTGCAAAGCCTCTGGCGCAGCGATGTGTTCCTGGCGCTTGTGGTGACCGTGTTCGCCCTCTTTGCGCCCTACCTCAAGACCATCGGCCTCGCGCTCATCCATTTCGGCCTGCTCAGGCGCAAGGTACTGCCCGCTCTCGACATTCTGGGCAAACTGGCGATGGCCGACGTGTTCCTCATCGCGCTCTATATCACGCTCGCCAAGGGCATCGGCCTCGGGCGCATCGAGATCGCATGGGGGCTCTATCTTTTCACCGCCTGCATCCTCGCCTCGATCTTTATCGCCTGGCGCACCGCGGCGGTGCGCAAACGCCCGGCCAGCGGCCCCGCCTGAGCCGCGCGCCGCGCAGCCACTCAGGTCTGCTCTGCTTCCACGCGTGTTCGGGCGCTCAATTTCCCGCAAGTTTTGCGCGACACTCGGCAACAGTTCGCCTATAACTGGTCACGTTCGGAATTCTGGGGGGAAGACCGTGTCGTACCAGTTGAGATCGTTTCTGCACCTTCTCGAAGCCGTCTTTCAACGGCTCGCCTTGATCGCCATCGCGCTCTCGGCCCTTGCGCTGATCAGCGTCACGCTTCTCGCGGCATTGGGCCACCTGCCCTGGCTTGATTTCAGCGTGAACATTGGTGCGACCCCCTATGACAATGCCGGGCGCGTCACCCAGATCGCGGGAACGGTGCTGGCGGTCATGCTCTGCTTCTTTCTGCCCGCCAACCGCCGAATCATGCGCCTCGAAACCTCGCACCGGGATTTTCATATCGGCATGAATGACGTGGCCCACGCCTACGCCGCCGCCCATGCCGCCGACCGCGAGGGTCTGTTTCAACTCAGCTCGGAATTCGATTCCGTACGCGAGCGCCTCTCCTATCTGCGCGGCCATCCCGATCTGGGCTCGCTCGAACCCGAAATTCTGGAACTCGCGGCGCAAATGTCCCATATCAGCCGCGAACTCGCCGATTTCTACGCCGACGAGAAAGTCGCGCGTGCCCGCGCCTTCCTGACCCAACGCCAGCAGGAGGTCGAGGCCTTCAACGCACGACTCGATCAGGCGAAACACACCTGCCGCGAGCTGAGGCAATGGGCGCATATGGTCGATCTCGAGGAAAGCGTCGCCATCAGTCAGCTCAACCGCCTGCGCGACGACATGCGCGATCTTCTGCCCGAACTCGGGCACGAGGATATGGTCGATGCAGATGGCAACGTGATTACCATGTCCAACAAGACCGCCGCCGAATAGGGGTTTGACGCTCTCTCCGGCATGGGGCATGACGCTGACATGGCGAAACCCGGCACCTTTTCCTGCTCGGCCTGCGGCGCGTCCTTTTCCAAATGGTCCGGGCGCTGCGACGCCTGTGGTGAATGGAACACCATCACCGAGGATGCGCCCATCTCTTCCGGCCCGGCCTCCAAATCGCTGGGCACGAAACGTGGCCGCCAGATCAACCTCACCGATCTTTCGGCGAGGGAATCGCCCCCCCCGCGCACAGGCTCGGGCATGGCGGAACTCGACCGCGTGTTGGGCGGCGGGCTTGTCCCTGCCAGCGCCATTCTCGTGGGCGGCGACCCCGGCATCGGCAAATCGACACTTCTTCTGCAGGCAGCGGCCCGTTTCGCACGCGCCGGGCTCAAGACCTTCTATGTTTCGGGCGAAGAGGCCAGCACCCAGATCCGCATGCGCGCGCAGCGCCTCGGGCTGGCGGATGCGCCGGTGAAACTGGCCGCCGCCACCAGCCTGCGCGACATCCTCACGACGCTGGAAACGGAATCGCCCGACCTCGTCATCATCGACTCGATCCAAACCGTCTGGGCGGACAATGTCGACAGCGTCCCCGGCAGCGTCTCACAGGTCCGCGCCGCCGCCCATGAGCTGACCACCTTCGCCAAGCGCAAGGGCGCCAGCGTCGTCATGGTCGGCCATGTCACCAAGGACGGCCAGATCGCCGGGCCACGGGTGGTCGAACACATGGTCGATACCGTGCTCTATTTCGAGGGCGAGCGCGGCCACCAGTTCCGCATCCTGCGCAGCGTCAAGAACCGCTTCGGCCCCGCCGACGAGATCGGCGTCTTCGAAATGACCGGCGGCGGGCTGGCCGAGGTCGCCAACCCCTCCGAGCTGTTCCTTTCGGGGCGCGGCGACCCGGCGCCCGGTTCCGTGGTGTTCGCCGGGATCGAAGGCACCCGCCCGGTGCTGGTCGAAATGCAGGCGCTGGTCGCCCCCAGCCCCCATTCGCAGCCCCGCCGCGCCGTGGTCGGCTGGGACGGCGCGCGCCTTGCCATGATCCTCGCCGTGCTCGAGGCGCGCTGCGGCATCCCCTTTGCGGGGCTCGATGTCTATCTCAACGTCGCCGGCGGCATCAAGATTTCCGAACCCGCCGCCGACCTTGCCGTCGCCGCCGCGCTGCTCAGTGCGCGCGAGGATTCCAGCCTCCCCGCGGAAACGGTGATTTTCGGGGAAATCAGCCTCTCGGGCGCGCTCCGCCCGGTCGGGCAGACGGAAAACAGGTTGAAAGAGGCGCGAAAACTTGGTTTCACATCGGCTATCTTGCCGTCCGGCGGTAAACCCGGTGGCAGCGGTGGCCTTTCGCTCACCCGGATGAGCGATCTGACCGCCTTCGTGGGTGAGGTTTTCGGTGCAGGATAAGCGCCACCAGGGACAGGACGGATCTTGAATGGACGGTTTCACAATCATCGACGGCGTGGTTGCGCTCGTCATCGTGCTGTCGGCCCTGCTGGCCTATTCACGCGGCTTCGTGCGCGAGGCGCTGGCCATCGCGGGCTGGATCGTCGCCGGCATCCTGGCCTTCATGTTCGCGCCCCAGGTCGAACCGCTGGTCAAGGAAGTGCCCGTCGTGGGCGATTTCATCGCCGACAGCTGCGAATTGTCGATGATCGGCGCATTCGCCGTGGTCTTCGCGGTGGCACTGATCGTGGCCTCGCTGATCACGCCGCTCTTTTCGTCGCTCGTGCAGCGCTCCGCCCTTGGCGGGCTCGATCAGGGGATCGGCTTTCTCTTCGGTGTGGCGCGCGGCGTGCTCTTGGTGGCGATCGCCTATTTCGTCTATGAAACCGTGATCTCCAGCCAGAACATCCAGATCATCGACGACAGCCGCTCGGCGCGCATCTTCAGCCAGATGACCGGCAAGATCCAGGACGGCAATCCCGAACAGGCGCTTGGCTGGATCACCAACCAATACGAAGAACTGGTCGGGGCCTGCGATGCGCCCGCCGCCCCTGCCGAGACGCAAACCACCGACCCCGCCGCCAGCGAATAGGGCGCGTATGGGCGCCCGGCCCGCCGATCAAGGACAGATGACCGCGATGCCCCAACCGCCCCTTTTCGCCATGATCCTGGTCGCTGTCGCCGGGGCGGCCATCGCGCTGCAATCGCCCATCAATTCCGCCCTCGGACGCCATATCTCCAGCAGCCTCGGCGCGGCGACAATATCCTTCGGGATCGGTTTCGCCCTTCTGGTGACAGTGACGCTTGCCTATGGCGACGGCAGCAAGCTGCTCGGCGCGGCGCACGCGCCCAAGCTGTTGCTGACCGGCGGGATTCTGGGCGCGTTCCTCGTCTGGGCGACGCTTTACAGCGTCCCGGTTCTGGGCGTTCTCACGCTGACGGCAGTGCTGATCCTCGGCCAGATCGCCGCCGCGCTGGTCATCGACCATATCGGCCTCTTCGGCCTTGCCGCGCGTGAAATCACGCTGCCCCGCCTGCTGGCGGCGCTGATGGTGGCGGGCGGCGTGATCCTGTCGCGCTACTGACCCGCGCCACCGGGCGCGGGCGCATCGCCTGACGGCGCAAGAAAACGATCCATCGCCGCCAGCATCGCCTGCCATCCCGCATCCTGCGGCAAGGCGATGTGATTGGGGCTGTCAAAGGCGAAAAAGCGGGCATCCGGCAGGTTTCGCGCCAGGATCTGCCCCTGCTCGAAAGGCTGCACCGCATCGCGCCGCCAATGCCCCACCAGAACCGGGCAACGCACCTTGGGCAAGGCCTCGCTCACATCGAACAGCCCGATCGCCCGGCGCATCTCGATCGCCCGCGCGGGGGTGGCCGACTGTAACTGCATCTCGATGAAACTGCCGATCTGCCCGGCAGTCCCGCCCGGCATGAAAAGACTTGAAAATGCGGTCATAAAGGCGCTGTCGGGGCGGCCCCAACCGCTTTCGATCAAGCTCAGAAACGTGTCGGTCATGGTTTCGCTGCGCGCCGCATCGCGCAGCAGGCTGCCTTGCACGAACCCCGCGACCAGCACCATCGCGCGCACCCGTTCCGGGTGACGCGCCGCAAAGGCCAGCGCGACCGGAACGCTTTGCGACACCGCGAAAATATCGACCCGGTCCTGCCCTGCGGCATCCAGCACCGCCTCCATGTCCTGCACGAACGTATCCAGCGTCAGCGCCCCGCAGGCGCGCTCGGAAAGGCCGGTGCCGCGCTGGTCGTATTGCAACAACCTGCGCCCGCGCCCCAGCCTGTCGATCAGGGGTCGCCAGACCGGACTGGGCCAGTCCAGCTCCAGATGCGACAGCCAGTGCCCGGCCCGCAACAGCGCCGGCCCCTCGCCCGAGACCTGCCAGCCGATCCCGCTGCCATCGCGCGACGCGGTCATGCGGATCTCGGGAAACTCCGCGCCTGCCTGGGGCGCCGCATCGGGACTGTCCGCGCCCACCCTTTCGACCGGCGCCACCAGCTCCAGCCCCACGCGGGTCAGCGTGCGGATCACCGCCTGCCGCTTGCCGTCATCCCCCACCGCCGCCCTTGCCGCGCTGATCCGGGCGCTGATCGTGGCCTCCGACACGATCCGCCCCCGCCAGACATGCGCGACGATCTCGTCGCGGGTCACGACCTCGCCCGCGCGGCGCGCCAAAAGCTCCAGCAGCGCAAAGACCTGCGGCTCCACATGCACCTCGCGCTGCGCCCGCGTCAGACGATGACGGCGCGCATCAAGGACACAATCGGCGAAACGGTATTCCATCCCCCATTGAAGCACCAAACCCCGCCACCCCGTGAACGAAAAACGCCTCCGATGAGAAAAATCAGGAGAATCCCAAGCCTTTCACAAGCCCGCCTTCAAGCGCGGCCCGGCCAGCGGGCGCATCCTTGGCGCATGACCTCACCCACCAGAAGCGAGCGCACCATGACCCCGATCACCCCCACCCCAATCCATTACCGCCCCGACGGCTCGATCGACACCGCGCGCCACATGCAGGCGGGCCGAAAGCTGCGCAGCCGGAAGGCGCATGATCTGCTGGGCCTCACCACAGCCAAATCGCCTGCACCCCGGCGCATGGCATGGGCGTCTCGCCTCGGCGGGCTCCTGATGCGCCTGCGCCCCCCGGCGCGCGGCTGACAGCTTTTCGGGACTCTGCGCGCCAATGGCCGGCCACAACCGGCGCGCAGCCGGGCCACCCGGCGGCGCCGAAAAACCCTGAACCGGTTTCTGCGGCGCTCCGGGTGGCCATGGGCGAATCCGGCGATGCGTGGCTATTCCGCTGGTGGCACCGAACCCCGGCCAATCCCCTCAAGAAGGCGTGAGGCAAGTTTCTGTGATAGTTTCGTGACATATGCCGCCACAGCCCTTATCTAGGGGTCGAATGCATGACCGGGATTCGGAGCTGCCCCTTGTCCAAGCATATGCCCCCCGCGCATCCTTTCGATTTCGACGCTATGGCGGACGACGCCGATGCAGACAAACTGAAGGAAGAGTGCGGCATATTCGGCGTGATCGGCCTGACCGATGCCGCCAATTTCGTGGCCCTCGGGCTGCATGCACTGCAACATCGCGGCCAAGAGGCAGGCGGCATCGTCTGCCATGACCCCGAACAGGGGTTCAACTCGGCGCGCCGCTTTGGCTATGTGCGCGACAACTTCACCAAGCAGTCGCTGATGGAAACCCTGCCGGGGCCGCTGTCCATCGGGCATGTGCGCTATTCCACCGCCGGATCCAAGGGCCCCACCCAGATCCGCGACGTGCAGCCCTTCTTTGGCGAATTCGCCATGGGCGGCGCGGCCATCGCCCATAACGGCAACATCACCAATGCCAACGCCCTGCGCCGCGAACTGATCGAGCGCGGCTCGATCTTCCAGTCCAGCTCCGACAGCGAATGCATCATCCACCTGATGGCGCGCTCGCTGCAACGCACCATCCCCGAACGGATGGAAGACGCGCTGCGCCGCGTCGAAGGCGCGTTTTCCGTGGTCGCCATGACCCGCACCAAACTTATCGGCGTGCGCGACCCGCTGGGCGTGCGCCCTCTGGTCCTTGGGCAGATCGGCGATGGCTGGGTGCTCAGCTCGGAAACCTGCGCGCTCGACATCATCGGCGCCAAGTTCGTGCGCGAGGTCGCCCCCGGCGAAATGGTGGTGATCTCGGAACAGGGCGTCGAAAGCCTCTTTCCCTTCCGCCCGCAGAAACCCCGCTTCTGCATCTTCGAACATGTCTATTTCTCGCGCCCCGACTCGATCATCGGCGGGCGCTCGGTCTATGAAACCCGCCGCCAGATCGGCGTGGAACTGGCGCGCGAGGCTCCGGTCGATGCCGATCTCGTCTGCCCGGTCCCCGACAGCGGCACACCGGCGGCGATCGGCTACAGCCAGGAATCCGGTATCCCCTATGCCATGGGGATCATACGCAATCAGTATATGGGCCGCACCTTCATCGAACCGACCGAGCAGATCCGCAACATGGGTGTGCGCCTCAAGCTCAACGTGAACCGCGCCCTGATCGAGGGCAAGCGCGTGATCCTCGTGGATGACAGCGTGGTGCGCGGCACCACCAGCCGCAAGATCAAGGAAATGATCCTCGATGCCGGGGCCGCCGAGGTGCATTTTCGCATCGCCTCGCCGCCTACCGCCTGGCCGTGCTTTTACGGGGTGGATACGCCGCAGCGCGAAAAACTCCTGGCCGCCACCATGAGCGAGGACGAAATGCGCGACCACCTGCAGGTGGACAGTATCAAGTTCGTCTCGCTCGACGGTCTTTACCGCGCCGTGGGCGAAGCCAACGGTCGCAAGGCCGAATGCCCGCAATATTGCGACGCCTGTTTTTCCGGCGAATACCCGGTGGCCCCTTCGGACATGATCGAACAGGGCTTCCAGCTCAAGGCGGCGGAATAGGCACACTCGCCCTCGCCCCGCCTTGGCGGGGCGTGTGGCCGCGCCGCCCGGTTTGCCCTTGACCTCGCGCGGATTTCTCCGCAAACCGCGTGCCATGACAGACCGTATCGCCCTCATCACCGGTGCGTCGCGCGGGCTGGGTTTCGCCCTGGCCGAGGCGCTTTGCGACACCCATCACATCGTTGCCGTTGCCCGCACGACCGGCGCGCTCGAGGAACTCGATGACCGCATCAAGGCCAGGGGCGGCCATGCCACGCTCGCGCCGATGGACATCACCAAGGTCGATGCCATGCGCCAGCTTTGCCGCTCGATCCATGATCGCTGGGGCAGTGTCGATATCTGGGCACATACCGCCATCAACGCCGCGCCGCTAATGCCCGCCGCGCATCTCGACGAGGATGTTTGGGAAAAATCGGTCGAGGTGAACGTGACCGCCACCGGTCGCCTGATCGCCTTCGTCGCGCCCCTTCTGGGCGCGTCGGGCCGCGCCCTCTTTTTTGCCGATGAGGCGCGCGCGGGTCAGAAATTCTTCGGTATCTACGGCGCCACCAAGGCGGCGCAGATCGCGCTGGCGCGCAGCTGGCAGGCCGAAAGCGTCAAGACCGGACCGCAGGTGCAGATCCTTGCGCCCGAACCCATGCAGACCGCCACGCGCGCCCGCTTCTTTCCGGGCGAAGAGCGCAGCGCCCTCGCCACCGCTGAGGACGAGGCGCGCCGCCTTCTGGCAACGCTCGCCTGAAGCCTTTGCACAAGGCCGGTCTTGCGCTTGCCGCAGCGCCGCCACAGGGATAGAAGAGAGCGCAACGCGACCACGACAAAGGGGCCATATCCGTGCGCATTCTCATCACCAATGACGACGGGATCGACGCACCGGGCCTGAAGGTGCTCGAAGAGATCGCCACCACGCTCGCCGGTGACGCCGGCGAGGTCTGGACCGTCGCCCCCGCCTTCGAGCAATCCGGTGTCGGCCATGCCATTTCCTTCACCCGCCCGATGATGATCTCGCAGATGGGCCCGCGCCGCTTCGCCGCCGAGGGCAGCCCTGCGGATTGCGTGCTGGCGGCGGTGCATGACGTGATGCAGGGCAATCCCCCCGATCTGGTGCTTTCGGGCGTGAACCGGGGCAACAACTCGGCCGAGAACGCGCTTTATTCCGGCACGCTCGGCGGCGCGATGGAAGCGGCGCTGCAAGGGCTGCGCGCGGTGGCCCTCAGCCAGTATTACGGCCCCGATATCCGCGATCTCGACGACCCTTTCGAGGCCGCGCGCGAGCATGGCCTCGCCACGCTCAACGCGCTTCTGGACCGTGGCGTCTGGACCAAGGACGATTACGGCATCTTCTACAATATCAATTTCCCCCCCGTCCCCGCCGCCCGGGTGAAGGGGCTGAAGGTCGCACCGCAAGGCTTTCGCCGCGACATGGGATTTGGCGTGCAGCCGGTGCATTCGCCCTCCGGGCGCCGCTTCCTCTGGGTCACCGGCGCGCCTCAGCAGCAACCCACCGTTGACGGCACCGATGCCGACATGAACCTCAAGGGCTATATCTCGGTCACGCCGATGCGCGCGGACCTCACGGCCCATGACGCGCTGGAGGCGCTCAGGGCCATCGAATGAGTGACGACGCCGCCGATATCGCCGAACGCAAGATGCAGTTCCTTTTCGCGCTGCGCTCCAAGGGCGTGACCGACAAGCGGGTGCTGACAGCGATGGAAAAAGTCGATCGCGGCCCCTTCATCCGCGGCTATTTCGCCCATCGCGCCTATGAGGACATGCCCCTGCCCATCGCCTGCGGCCAGACCATATCGCAGCCCTCGGTGGTGGGGCTGATGAGCCAGGCGCTCAAGGTCAGCCCGCGCGACAAGGTGCTCGAAGTGGGCACCGGCTCGGGCTACCAGGCGGCGATCCTCAGCCACCTTGCGCGGCGCGTCTACACGGTGGACCGCCACAAGCGGCTGGTCGACGAGGCCAGCGCGATCTTTCGCGAACTGGATCTCACCAATATCACCGCCGTGACCGCCGATGGCAGCTTCGGCCTGCCCGACCAGGCGCCTTTCGACCGCATCCTGGTGACAGCCGCCGCCGAAGATCCCCCCGGCCCGCTCTTGGCGCAGTTGAAAATCGGCGGTATCATGGTGCTGCCGGTCGGTCAGTCCGACGCCGTGCAGAGCCTGATCCGCGTCACCCGCCACGAGACGGGGTTCGATTACGACGAGATGCGCCCGGTGCGCTTCGTGCCCCTGGTCGAGGGGCTGGGCCGCGACGGCTGACCGCAATGACGAGTAGGAAACCCGAGCCCCGGCCAACAAGGGGCGCAGGACGAGGACCGATCGAGATGACTTTTTCCAGAACCAGCGCGCCGCTCCTGGCAGGCACCGCGATCCTGATGCTGACCGCCTGCAGCGACCAGCCTCTCGATTTCGACCTGCGCGGCGCTTTCGGCAACGCGCCCAGCACCGCCCAGGCGGCCGCCAACGCGACCGCCGAGCGCCCCAGACCCGACAGCCGCGGGATTATCTCCTATCCCGGCTACCAGGTGGCGGTGGCGCAGCGCGGCGATACCGTGGCCAGCCTCGCCAATCGGATCGGCGTCGATCCCGGCGCGCTGGCCCGCTATAACGGCATCCAGACCGGCGACCCCTTGCGCGACGGCGAGATCGTGGCACTGCCCGGCCGCGTCAGCGAACCCTCGGGCGGGCCGATCACCCCCTCGGGCGAGGTCGACATCACCACGCTGGCAGGCGACGCCATCAACAATGCCTCGCAACCCGCCAGCGTGCAGACCTCGGCCCTGCCCTCTGCCCAATCCGGCGTCGAGCCGGTGCGCCACCGGGTCGAGCGCGGCGAAACCGCCTATACGATCGCGCGGCTCTATGATGTCTCGGTGCGCAGCCTGGCCGAGTGGAACGGGCTGGGCTCGGACCTCTCGGTGCGCGAAGGGCAATATCTGCTGATCCCCGTGGCCCTGCCCGACAATGGCGATGAGCGCGAGGCCACCACCACCCGGCCCGGCGCGGGCTCGCCCACGCCCCAGCCGCCCTCGTCCTCGCGCGCGCTGCCCGAAAACGATACCGTGCCCGCCGCCCAGCCGGTCGAAAGCAGCGCCCCCGACCTTGGCGCGACGCAAACCGCCGCGAGCAGCAGCGCGGCCATGGCCTTTCCGGTGCGCGGCGACATCATCCGCGACTATGCCAAGGGCGAAAATGACGGCATCGACATCGCCGCAAGCCCCGGCACCCCGGTCAAGGCCGCCGCCGCCGGCGTGGTCGCCGCCATCACCCAGGACACCAACGGCGTGCCGATCATCGTGATCAAGCACCCCGACAACCTGCTGACCGTCTATTCCAATATCGACAACGTCACGGTGACAAAGGGAGACAATGTCAGCCGGGGCCAGAAACTGGCCGAAATCCGGCGCGACGGCGCCGCCGCGCTGCATTTCGAGGTCCGCGACGGTTTCGACAGCGTCGATCCCAACGACTATCTCGGCTGACCCCCGCCCAGGTCAGCCGGTCTGATCCAGCGGAGCGCGCGTGCCGCGCGCGCAGGTTTGCTTGATGGGTGCCTGTGGGTGCTGCGGCGCGAAAGCGGCGCAGGTGGCGCCATGTTGCGGCGTTGTGATCAGGTATTTATGGCCAGATGAAATACAGCGTCGGTCTTGGGGCCGATCAGATCGCGATGCCGCGCCGCCCCGCCAGATCGGTGAAATACTGCCACGCCACCCGGCCAGAGCGCGACCCGCGCGTGGCTTGCCATTCGATCGCCTCGGCGCGCAGCGTCGCATCGTCGATCTCGATCCCATGCGCATCGCAATAGCCCCGGATCATGGCGAGATACTCATCTTGGTCGCAGGGATGAAAGCCCAGCCAGAGACCGAAACGATCACTGAGCGAAACCTTTTCCTCGGTCGCTTCCGAGGGGCTGATCGCCGAGGCGCGTTCATTCTCGATCATGTCACGCGGCATCAGGTGGCGCCGGTTCGATGTGGCATAGAAGACCACGTTGTCGGGCCGTCCCTCGATCCCGCCATCGAGCACCGCCTTCAGGGATTTGTAATGCTGGTCGTCATGGCTGAAGGAGAGATCGTCGCAAAACAGGATGAAGCGCGCTTCGGCATGACGCAAATGCCCCAGCAGGCGGCCGACGCTGGGCAGGTCCTCGCGCTGAAGCTCGACGATCTTGAGGCCCGCCGCTTCGCTGCGTACCGCCGCATGAACCGCTTTCACCAGGCTCGATTTGCCCATGCCGCGCGCCCCCCAGAGCAGCGCGTTATTGGCGGGCAGCCCTTGTGCGAACTGGCGGGTATTCTCAAGCAGCGTATCGCGCGAGCGGTCAATCCCCAGAAGAAGCGACATGTCCACGCGGTTGACCTCGGGCACGGGTTGCAAGCGGTCGGGCTCCACATGCCACACGAAGGCGTCGGCCGCGTTGAAATCGGGCGTTTCCAGCGGCGCAGGCGCGATGCGCTCAAGCGCCGCCGCAATCCGGTCCATGCTGTCGCTCACGTCGATTTGTCCTCGTCGTCCTTTTTCGCGTTGCCTGCATCGTCCTCGTCGAATTCGTCAAGCAGCGGGTCGTCGAAATCGTCCTCGCCATAAGGATCATGCGCAGCATCGGGTTTGGAGTCAGGGGACGGATCGGGATCATTATCCTCGTCATCGTCATCGTCGAACCACAGCCCCTCGGCGCGCAGCCTTGCCTCGCGCTTGCGCTCGACCCGGCGCACCAGCCAGATCGACACTTCGTAAAGCCCGTAGACCACCACGAACAGGATCACCTGCGTGATCACGTCCGGCGGCGTCACCAGCGCGGCCAGCAACAGGATGCCCACCACCGCGTATTTGCGCATGTTGCCCAAGCCCTCGGCGCTGACCAGCCCGGCCTTGCCCATCAGCGTAAGCAGAACAGGCAACTGAAAGCACATCCCGAAGGCCACGATGAACTTGATCGTGAGGTTGAGATATTCCTGCGCGGACCCCTGAAAGACCACGCTCAGCGGCGCGGCGCCCTGCGTGCCGCCACCCGGCAGCGCCTCGCCACCCGAGCCGAATTGCTGGAAGCCCAGGAAGAAGTCATAGGCC
>Ga0102925_1000368_pt1 | contig 24123 bp, 21 predicted proteins | sample SalPonR1_A_D1_MG_FD_78216 | JGI IMG/M metagenome (GOLD analysis project Ga0102925, IMG submission 78216) | Salt pond soil microbial communities from South San Francisco under conditions of wetland restoration - Salt Pond MetaG R1_A_D1_MG | ecosystem: Environmental > Aquatic > Marine > Intertidal...
GAGGGGGACGGAGAGACGACGGACGACGATGAGGAAGCGTCGGCGGGCGGCGAGGACGAAGAGACGACGGCGAGCGAAGGGGAACCGGCGGAAGACGACGAACCGGGAGAAGCCGAAACAGCGGAAGAAGACGTCGAAGATACCGACGACGAGGCCGAAGCCGAAACGGTCGCGGCCGACGAAGCGGAATAGCGTTTCGCCGTTGGCGGTCGAAAGGGGTAACGGGGTGGGCCGGCCGACCGCCGATCGATTACCAGGTGCCGTGGAAGGTGTCGAACTCGAGTTCGTCCAGGGGTTTCTCGCCGATCGCGATTTCGTACTCGCCGGGCGTGAGGATCGGCGCGTCGAACTGCGGCCCGTCGTCGGTCGTCACGCGCGGGCAGGCCGTGTTGACGTAGGCGTCGAGGCCGAAGTTTCTGAGGCGGTCGGGCGTGATCTCGTCCATCGTGAGCAGGTAGGCGTCGTCGTTCGATTCGACGATGTCGGTTGCGGTCTCCCAGCGCCCCTGCCCGATCTTCGTTGAGAAGATGACGCCCCACGTCTCGGCGTCCATCGCCCGGTGGACCGCGCCGTAGCGCTGTTTCAGGAACTTCTCGGTGTCCGCGATGTCCACGACGTTGTTCACCGGGTCGGCGATGACGACGTGCTTGTCGGGGTGTTCCATCGCGAGGCCGAGCGGGTGGAACTTGCCGCCGCCGACGTAGAGCACCTGGTCGGCGTCGATGTCGGCGGAGGCGTAGTTACAGCCCAGGACCTGCCCCTCGTGGGTCAGGCGCTCGTCGCCCCGGCGGGTGTGAACCGTGAAGCCCCGATCCTCGAGGAATTCGCGCATCTCCTCGAACCGATTCATGTGCTGGGCGGTCGTCACGAGACCGACGTCGCCCGTCTCCAGGTCGTCGAGGGCCTCCTCCATGATCGGGATCACCTCGACGTTCGAGAACAGGGGAACGTAGATGATCTTGTCCGACTCTTTCATCGGACTGTGGCCGAAGTGGACGAACACGTCGGTGCGCTGCATGAGATAGGTGTCGAGGTCGCAGGCGCCATAACAGGGTTGGCCGGAGATCATTACGGTGACGTCCTCGGGCAGCAGTTCGCGGAGGTCGTCGGCCACTCTGGGTCCGCGTCGTTTCAGTCCCTCCGGGAACTGCAGACCGACGGTCGAGGCGTCGCGTTCGTCGACCGCCTCGACGATCCGATCGAGTTCGTAGTCCCACTCCCGGTCGTGTTTCAGTGCCATCCCCGTCGCTCGCAGATCGCCCGGAGAATATTCGGCGTCCTCGGTCATCGAAGCCCCGTAACGGGTGGGAACGTAAAACGCCGACGCTTGCGGGTCGTCAGCCGCCGTTTTCGGCGGCTCCGAGCGCCCGGAACGCCGCCTCGAAGTCGTCTTTCTCGAACTGGTCGACCAGGCCGTCCAGTTCCTGCCGGAGCGACTCCGTCCGACGACAGAGCGCGTCGTACTCGGGATCGCCGATGAGTTCGTCCATCGGCACCGCCGACTCGAGCGTGGCCCGCTTCGACGCCAGACTCGAGTACGTCGCGAGACGCTCGTCGTAATCCGCCCGGCGGACGAGGCGAGTCATCGCGTCCGTCAATTCGGATTGCGAGAGCGGCTTGAGGAGGTAATCGTCACAGGAGAGATCGACGATATCGAGATCCGGGTCCACGGTGCTGAGCAACGCCACCGTCGGGGCGTCCGGCAAGTCGGATATTCGAGTCGCTACCTCGTCCCCGGAGCGATCCGGGAGCCGCCGGTCGAGCAGGACGACGTCGATCCCGCTGGCCCGATCCAGGGCCTCGCTCCCCGACGTCGCCGTTCGCACCTCGTACTCCCGATCGAGCCAGCCGACGTATCGTTCGAGCGTTTCGGGATCCGGCTCGACCACGAGAACGGAATGGGGGTCATCGGCCATCCTTTCGATCCACGTCGGATTACGAAGCACCCAAGCATAGCTTTTATCGAAAACCTTCGAATAGTAAGGGTTCCCGACTCGCCGTGATTCTCGTGAAAAATTCCATCCTCTGACCAATAAAACCGAAACCCGGCGCGAAAAGAAAAACCCGTCAACCTCGACGTCCGACTGTGGGGAAGCACGCCTCGTTCGAACCGGATAGCGAAACGCCCCGACCTGTTGGCGAGTGAAGGTTATGTGGTGTCGCCCCAATAGGGGAGATGGGTGACACCAGATGCCAGCCAAGAAGATCCTCCTCCTCGCGGGGGATTTCGTGGAGGATTACGAGATCATGGTACCGTTCCAGGCGCTCCAGTCGGTAGGTCACGAGGTCCACGCCGTCTGTCCCGAGAAGGAGGCCGGTGACGTCGTCAAGACGGCCGTCCACGACTTCCGTGGCGACCAGACGTACCTCGAGGAGCGGGGGCACGACTTCGAACTGAACGCGACGATGGCCGACGTCGATCCGGCCGACTACGACGCGCTCGTGATTCCGGGCGGTCGGGCACCGGAGTACCTCCGGACCTACGACGAGGTGCTCGACGTTGCCCGACATTTCTTCGAAGAGGACAAGCCCGTCGCAGCGCTGTGTCACGGCCCGTTGATCCTCGCCGCCGCCGGCGTCCTTGACGGCTACACCTGCTCGGCGTATCCGGCCCTGAAGGCCGACGTCGAGAGCGCGGGCGCGACGTTCAGCGACACGGTGACCCGCGACGGCAACCTCGTCACGGGGACCGCCTGGCCGGACCACCCCGAGTGGATCGCGGAGTTCCTCGACCTGCTGGGCACCGAGGTCACGCACGGCGAACCCGTGACGGCCGACGACTGAGGGTCGTTAGCGTCCGTTTTTTGCGGCGTCGATCAACTCGCGAACGCGTTCTTCGCCGACCGGATTCGTCGTAAGGCCGTCCTCCTTCAGCGCCGTGCCGACGATCGCACCGTCCGCGGCGTCGAGCACGCTGGCCGCACTCGCTGCCGTCACGCCACTCCCAACGAGGACAGGGACCTCGTCGCCGACCGAGTCCTGGACCTGGCGGACGTCCTCGAGCGCCGTCCGGTCGCCGGTTCGGTCGCCGCTGACGATCACCGCGTCGGCCAGCCCCCGCTCGACGGCGTCGGAGGCTTCCACGGCGAGATCACGGTCACCCAGGGGCGTAGCGTGTTTGACCCCGACGTCGGCACAGATCGCGGCGTCGGCCCCGATCCGCTCCCGGAGGCGGAGCGTCTCGTGGGCCTGCCCCTCGATGACCCCCTGGTCCGTGACCGCCGCGCCGACGTGGACGTTCACCCGGACGAAGTCCGCGTCCGTGGCTGCAGCCACGGACAGGGCCGCCGTCGCGTCGTTGCGCAGGACGTTGACGCCGACCGGGACGTCGACCGAGTCCGCTACGGCGTCCGTCAGCGCGGTCATGTCGGCGACGACGTGGGGCGGTACCTCGTCGGGATAGAAGGGGGCGTCGCCGAAGTTCTCGACGATCACGCCATCGACATCCCCGTCCTCCAGGGCGGTCGCGTCGGCGATAGCACGGTCGCGAATCGCGCGCCGATCGCCGTCGGACGCCGGTGCTCCGGGCAGGGGCGACAGGTGGACGACGCCGATCACCGGCGTTTCGGCCTCGAACCGCGAGATGAATGCAGGTTGCACGTCGTGTGGCGAGGCGGAGTGGGAGGAAAAAGGACCCGGACGGGCGGTCACTCGAACGCGACCAGCCAGATCGCGACGACTGCCAGCCCGACGCCCAGGGCCTTCCTGGCGGTCAAGGTCTCGTCGAGTGCGACGACGCTCACGAGAGAGGAAATCACGATGAACAGGCCGAAGACGGGCACGACGACGCTCACCGGACCGAGCGACAGCGAACGGTAGTACGAGAGGATGCCGACCGCGAGGAACGCGCCGCCGGCGTACATGTACGGGGCTTTCGGGTGAGTGACGTACGAGGACACCTCGTGTCCGGACCAGACCGCCACACCCAGGGCCGTCAGGGCCAGGATGCCGTTGGCGACGAACGCGACGACGGGACTCGGGATTTCGCCGACGGCGACTTTCATCGTGGGTGCGACCATGGAATACGCGAGCAACGCGAGGATCGCCCAGACGAGGTAGTTCATGGCCCGGATTTCGGCCTCGGGCGTGAGTGCGTTTCGGTTCGCCCCCCTCGTGATTCCCGGGTTCGTCCGTGACTCGACGCCGAATTCCCGCCGACAGGCGAACGGTTTTGGGCGTTCCGTCCATACGGCCGTGCAGTCATGGCCGGAGAATCCGTCCAGCAACTGACGCTCGGCGACGCCGCACCGGACTTCGAACTGCAGGGCACCGACGAGGACACCTATACCCTGGCGGACTTCGCGGACAGCGAGGCGCTGCTGGTGGTCTTCACGTGCAACCACTGTCCCTACGCGAAGGCCAAGTTCGACCTGCTCAACGAATACGCCGACCAGTACGACGAGGTGGCCGTCGTGGGCATCAACCCCAACGACGCGGAGGAGTATCCCGACGACTCCTTCGAGCGCATGCAGGAACTCGTCGAGGGAGGTACGATCGCTTACGACGCATACCTCCGGGACGAATCCCAGGCCATCGCCGCGGCTTATGGGGCGGTCTGTACGCCCGACCCGTTCCTCTTCCGGCGCGAGGACGGCGAGTTCCAACTGGCCTACCACGGCCGTCTCGACGACGCGCTCAACCCCGACGACGAACCGACGCAGTTCGACGTCGAGGAGGCCATCGAGGCCGTCCTCTCGGGCGAATCGGTCGCGGACGAGTTCAAGCCGTCCCGCGGGTGTACGATCAAGTGGAAGCCCGGGAACGAACCCGACTACTGGGACCAGGTATAGGGCAGCGATCGGCGTCGAATCGACGCCGTATTCAGACGTCTTTCTCGTTCGAGACGACCGAGACGTGCACCGAGGTGTGCTTGTACTCGGGGATGCCGGCGACCGGATCGAGGTGGTCGCCGGTGAGGTCGTTGACGAGGGGGTCGGCGCAGTGGAACGTCATGAAGACCGTGTCCGGCCGAATGGCGGGCGTCACCTCGACTTTGACCTGGGTCCGGCCCCGGTCGTTCTCCACGACGACGGTGTCGCCGTCCTCGATGCCACGCTCCTCGGCGTTCTGCGGGTGCATCTGGAGCGCGTTCTCGTTGCGCAACTTCATCAGGGTTCCCGACTGGCGGGTGACGGCCCCGCTGTTGAAGTGCTGGAGGACGCGCCCGGTCGTCAGGACGAGCTGGTCCTCGCCCACCTCGTCGGCGGGGGCGACGTGGTCCACGAGGTGGAGGTCGGTCGTCCGCTCGCCGTTCGCGAACGTCTCGGCGTGGAGGACCTCCTGGCCCGAGTCGGCCCCTTCGGGATAGGGCCAGCGCACGCTGCCCTCGTCGGTGTCGGCGTAGTTCATCCCCGCGTAGAGCGGATTCACCTCGGTCATTTCGTCGAAGACCGTTTCGGGATCGTCGTCGAACTCGTAGTCAGCGACGCGGCTGCCGAACTCGGCGAGGATATCGAGGTCGTTCCTGGCCTCGCCCGGGAGTTCGTCGGTCATCGGCCGGACGCGCTGGACCTGCCGGTCGGTGTTGGTGAACGTCCCGGCCTTTTCCGCCCAGGCGCTTCCCGGGAGGACCACGTCCGCGTGTTCGGCCGTCTCCGAGAGGAAGATGTCCTGCACGACGAGGAAATCGATCGCGTCGAGGCGCTCGCGGACCTTCGAGAGATTCGGCTCGGAGACTGCCGGATTCTCGGCGAACACGTAGGCGGCGTGGATGTCCTCGCCCATCCCGTGGGTGACCTCGACTTCCGTGAGTCCGGGGTCGACCGGCGGTTCGACGCCCCAGACGTCGGCAACGCGCTCGCGCGCCTCGGGGTCGGTGACGCTCTGATATCCCGGGAGGATGTCCGGGAGTGCGCCGACGTCGCCGGCACCCTGGACGTTGTTCTGGCCGCGAAGCGGGTTGACGCCAGTTCCACGCTTGCCCACGTTCCCGGTGAGGACGACGAGGTTGATCAGCGCGTGCACGTTGTCGGTGCCCGACTGGTGCTGGCTCATGCCCATTCCGCTGAAGGCGGCGGCGCGGTCCGCCTCGCCGAACGCCATGGCTGCCTCCCGGAGGTCGTCGGGGTCGACGCCGGCGAGTTCGGCGTTCTCCGCGACGTCGACGTCGGCCAGGAACTCCTCGAAGACCTCGAAGTTATCCACCCGTTCCTCCACGAATTCCTCGTCGACCAGGCCCTCGTCGATGACGACCTTCGCAAGCGCGTTCAGGAGTGGAATGTCGTGCCCCGGTTTGACGGGGAGATGAATGTCGGCGGCGTCGGTCGTCGCGTTCTCGCGGGGATCGATGTGGATGAACGTCGTCCCGTCGCGAATGGCCGGCAGGAGATACGACCGGAAGATCACCGGATGCTGCTCGGCCGGGTTGGCCCCCGTCGCGAGGAACACGTCCGCCTCGGTGAGGTCGTCGAGCGTGTTCGTCATCGCCCCGGCCCCGAACCGGTCGCTCAGCGCGGCGACCGTCGAGGAGTGACAGAGGCGCGCGCAGTTGTCGACGCTGTTGGTCCCGAGGACGCGGGCGATCTTCTGCAGGAGGTAGTTCTCCTCGTTGGTACACGACGACGAGGAGAAGAAACCGAGGGCCTCGGGTCCGTGCTCGTCGAGGACCGTGCCGAACTCCGCCTCGATCCGGTCGAACGCCTCGTCCCACGACGCCGGGACGAGGTCGCCGTCCTCGCGGACCAGCGGGGACGTGAGTCGGTCGTCGTTGTCCACCATCTCGAAGGCGGCAGCCCCCTTGGGGCAGATCTCGCCTTTCGTGTTTACGGGGCCCGCTTCACCCGTGCTCTTGCCAGTCTTTGGCTCGTAGGTGAGCGTACACCCGACCCCGCAGAACGGACAGACGCTCGTCGTCGGTTCGAACTCGCGGTCGTCGGGAGTTGTGTCGCTCGTTGTTGCCATTACCGCCCATTACCATCTCGGGAGCATAAAGGCCAGGATACGATCCTCGGCGGTTGAAAACGTTATTTTGGGACATATCGCGCCGAGCGATTGGACTCCCAAACGAGTTCCCCAGGACCAGTATTTCGAAATAAGGGAATTACTGGGACGGTTCCCGCGAACGCCGAACCTCAATTCGTCTTGCCAGTAATCGTCGCTTCGGTCACGTATCGCCGGAGGAACAGCGAGACGCCGAGGGCCACCAGGCCAAGCAGGGCGACGCCGGCGAAGACGAATTCGACCCCGAACCGGTCGACGACCCAGCCGAACGCGGGCGGGGCGATCGCACCGCCGGCCGAGATGCCGATCGTGACGAACGCGAACGACTTGCCGAGATCACCGCGCGAGGAGAGGGCGTCGGCCAGCGTCGATCGCGCGGGGCGACTGATCGTGATCGTCCCGGACAGGACGAGGGTGACCGCCCCGGCCACGGCGAGCGGAAGCAAGCCGGTTGCCAGGCCGCCCGCGACGGCCACGAGACCGCCGAACCCCGCCACGAGCAACGGAAGTGGACCGACCCGGTCGGACAGGACGCCACCCAGGAGGATGAGGCCACCACCCGTCGCGAACATGACCGTGGCGATCAGGTTGCCGGTGCCCAGGCCGAGTCCGTACCCGTCGGTCAGGAGGACGACGACGAACGACCGGATGCCCCAGGCCGCCGCCGACACCACGAGCGCGAGGAGCGCCAGGGTCAAAATCGGCGGCGACGCGAGGACGCCCGACAGCGCGGACCGGACTCGCGACGCGATGGGCCGACGCTCCGACCTCTCACTGGCGACACCACGACGGAACTCCCGGGGCACGTACAGCCTGACGGCGACGATAGCGAGACCCGCGTACACCCACCCTGCCCCCGCAATGAGGAGCAGGGCCGTTCGCCAGTCCCCGCCCAGGGCCAGGACGGCAGAGACGATAGCGGGCGGCGCTGCGAACCCGAGTTCGCCCATCAGGTCGTGGATCGAATACGCGCGACTCCGCCGGTCCGGATCCGTCGCCGTCGCCAGCAGCGGGTAGTGCGCGGGATGGTGGCCGGCGACCCCGACGCCGAGAACGGCCTGGGCGACGAGCAACCACCCGTAGGTCGGTGCCAGCGCCACCATCGTCGCGCCGACGGCACCGGCCACGAGCGAGATGGCGAGCACGAGCGTCCGACCGCGGGCGTCCGACAGGTGTCCGAACGGGAGGAGCAAACTGGCGTTGACGGCCCCCTGGACCCCGATCGCCAGACCGATCGCCGCGGTCGTCACGCCGAACGAGTCGGTCAGGATCGCGATGATCGGGGGCAGCATCACGATGTACGCGTGGTTGACGAAGTGAGAACCGCTGACCAGCGCGATCACCAGAAATTCCGTGCGGTCCGACGACACACCAGTAATCTTCGAGCGGCGGCGCAATAGCCCCGGGGGTTCCGGCAGCGTGGTCCACGCTTATGTGCCACCCCTTCGGAGTAGGTCGTATGCCCGAACTCGAGATCACGGAGGAACAGGCGTCGTATCTCGACGACCTTCGCGACGCCATCGAATCCGAAATCGTCGGCCCCTACGGGACTGTGCACCGGAAAGACGCGCTCCAGTATCTCATCGACAATTTCGGGGTTCCCGACGAACTCGGCAACGGGGCTGGACCCGGTGGGGCGGTGGACGAGGACACGGACTCCTCGGACGGCACGGAACCGGCAGACGGTGACGCGGGCGAGGACGAAGAAATCGACGACGATGAGGACGAAACCGGTGACGGGGACGTGGAAGACGATACTGCGGAGGAAGACGAGGATGACAACGAGGCAGACGCGGACGGGACGGATGACGATCCCGAAGCGGACGGCGAGGAGGCCAACGGCGACGACGACATGCTGAACGAGATGATGAGTTTGTTGGACACCCACGACGACAAGTGGACGGAGGCCGACACCGAGGAGACGAAATACGAGGTCGAACTACCCGATGGCGACTCCGAAACCGTCCAGACCAAGGACGACGTGCGGGCGTTGCTGTTCAAGAACTACCGGTAGGCTCCGGGTGATTCGCCATTCGTATCGTTTAACTGCTACTTTTTGGGTGTGTTCCCTGGGTCGAGTAAATCCTATGAGGCAATACGAACTCCCGTCCGGTTCGACGAACCGGCGGTGACCCTCGCTATTCCGCGACTCCCTACCCCTCGACGCACCGTTCGACGTCGGTCTTCGATTTCATCTCCAGCACGTTGTACGGCGCGCCGATGTCGGCCGCGACCGCCTCGTACTCCAGGAGCGGGTCGTGGTCGTCGCTCGTTCCGTCGTTGTCGTGGAGGTGGGTGACGACGATGCGATCGCCGAACGTCTCGACGAAGGATTCGTAATCGATGCCGCTGGCCGTCGCGTGGCCGACGTCGAGGGTGACCCCCAGGTAGTCGGTATCGAGGCCGACGTCCTCGAGGAAGGCGGCCAGTTCCGCGGGCGTCGACGTGTTGTACCTGGTTTTCCGTTTCACCCGCTGATTCTCGACGCAGAGTGGAACGCCCACGTCGTCCGCGTGCCGGGCGGCCGCCCGGATGGTCCGGACGGCCTGCTCGCGGGCGTCGTTCTTGACTCGGTCCGGATAACTCCGGGTGACCGAACCGCCGTGAACGACCACGGCCCCGGCCCCGATGGCGGCCGCAGTGTCGAGCGCTTCGACGATTCGATCCGTCGTTGCGCGCCGCAGTCCTTCGTTGAGGCTTCCGGGGTTGGCGTCGCCGTAGGGGGCGTGGATCGTATAGGTGAACTCGCGGGACTCGCGGATGTCGCGAAGCCGCCGGTCTGACGGCCGATGCTCTCGCGTGTCGAGGTAATTCCACCTGATCTCGACGTGCGAGAGGCCGAGCGAATCGAGGAAGTCCGCGTATTCTTCGACCGAGTCGTCCATCCTGACGCCGAGCGACGCGCCGAAAGTCGTGTTCATGGGGTTGCTTGGCCGACCGATTCGGGTGCCGTTCGCTCCCTAACGGTCAGCGACGAACCGGTATCAACCTGTTCCCCGGGCCGGAATGGGCTCGGGTTCACACGACGGGCCGAAATGGAGGGCGAAATCGAATTCGACCGTTCAGTCCGCCGCCTGCGCTTCGCCAATCGCTGGCTCGCTCGTCCGGGTCACGTCGACGAGTGAATCGCCCACGAGTTTGGGGACGACGCTCCGGCTGTCGAAGTCCGTGGCGTATTCGAGGACGTCACGGCGGCGAATCTCGTGTGATTCGACGTAATCGGAGCCTTTGGCCCGCTCGACCTGGCGGCGGAAGATGTCGCGTTCGGTGTCCGCGACGGGAACGCCGTCGATGTGGCGGCTGATGAGCGTGGCGCCGACGTGGTCTTCCATCGCGAGATCACCCTTGGATCCGGAACTGACGAGATACGTCGGGCGGTCACGGCCGCGGAGGTACTCGCCGAGGGCAGCGGCGTTCATCGTGGATCCCACGAAGATTTCCACGTCGTCGCCACCGCGAGCACGGAGGGTGGCCACGGCACGGCCGCCGTTGGAGGAGGTCATGCTGGTCGGGCGTCCCTCTAGGTCCAGGCGCTGGACGTAACTGGGGGAGTTGAAGAAGTCGTATCCCGGTTCGGGGTCGTACTCGTCGGTGCTGCTCCCGCCGATGAGCGCCTCGGGATTGGACTCCCGGTAGTCGAGTTCCTCGCCGCGTTCGTCGGTGACGTGAACGCGTTCGGCCCCGTTGGCCAGGAGTTCGATGACGGTATTCGAGAAGTGAATGACGTCGATGACGACGTAATCGCCCGGGGAGGGCCGATCCGGGATCGCCTCGCATCGTTCGATGAGGCGGGCGTCGAGCCGGTTGTTCGTCGAGCGACTCTCGAACGAGGGTCCGGTCATTGCCGTAGTGGAATCCCCTGACGCTCAAAAGCGTGTATATTGGGCCTTGCCTGAGCTATATAGTCATCAATACCAGCCCAGGGCTGTCGAAATGGTTGCCCGAGAACCCATATTGACGTTCCAAGACCCGCGGATCGTCCGCCAGGGACAGATGAGTCGGTTCAATATAGTAACTCGTCCGCCTCCGTATTCTTCGGGAAAAGACGTGCAAATCGGTTATGCGTGTCGGTGACGTACTACCCATGACATGGGGGACCCAGGGGGAACGAACAGCAACGGGGAGGCGATGAACCGTCCACGGGTCGGACTCATCTGTAACGAGAAACACGCCGTGTTTTCCGAGGTGGCAGCCCGACTGGAACGAGTCGGGGTCGAAACGACGTTTTTCGAACCCGGACGATCGCTCGGGGAGTCCGAACTCTCCGGACTCTCCCTGCTGATGAACAAGAAGGTCGATCCCGAGTCGTTCCGGGCGCTCGCCTGGGCCGAGTCGAACGGGCTTCCGACGTGGAACGGGTTCGTTCCCCTCCTCCTCGGGATTCGTCCACTCGGGGACTGGGCCCTGGATCGCGTCGGGTTTCGTGTTCCGTTGGGTTCCTTCGAGAAGCCGGTTGGAGACCACGTGGCCAAGACGCTCGTGGACTTTCACTCCCAGCCCGATCCAGTCCTTAACGGCGACGGCGAGTGGTACCAGGCACACGTGCCCGCCCCGGCGATCGATTACAAGTACTACGCGGTCGCAACCGGATCCACCATCGAGGTTCGCGTCCTCAAGACGACCTCCAAGCTCCACGGCGAGAAGCGCCCGCTGGAACTCGTCGCCCCCGACCCCGACCTCGCCGACACGGTCCGCCGTCTCGTGACGATGACCGACGCGCAGGCGCTCGGCGTGGACCTCGTCGTGGACGACGGGGAGTACTGGGCGGTGGACGTCAACCCGGCCCCGAGCTTTCGGCATACCGGCATGGAAGACGACCTGGTCGCGTCGGTGCTCGCACGACTGGTCGCCACTCGCGAACGCGTCGAAGCGGACGTCCCGGAGTCACTCCGGGAAATGGTCGAACTGTGACGTGGATTCCATTATCATAATATTTTTTACGGACGATGTGAACCGGTTGACGCATGCCGCTCGCCAACGACAGGGCGACCTCGACGATCGTCCTGGGGTCGTTCGCCCTCTTCGTCCTCGTGTTCGCCGTTTCGTTCGGGTACACGATGCAGTCCTACGACGCGTACCTGGACGCCAAGCCCCTCGACGCGACGGTAACGGGATACGAATTGCAGGAATCGACCGACGAACCGACGCTCGCGGTGACCGTCCGGGTGCACAACCCCACACAACGGCCCATCGTGGTCGAGGGAGCCGATCTCACCGGGACGGTCGGCGACCGAAAGGTGGCGCGAGAACGACCCAGCGAGTTCCCCGAGAAAACGATCGAGCCAGGGACGACCGAAACGGTTCGAGTGCCCTTCTGGGTCTACGAGCACTCTGAGTCGACGACCGAACGCCTCCGGAACGACGACCTCGAAGTCGGTGGGTTCCTCGAAGCCCGCGTCGTGGATCGCAAGATAGAGATCGACGTAACGGAGGAGACGCGATGACCGGGGATCGAACCACTTCCTCGGCCGACTCGCTCCGGTTCGAGCGGACGGCGAGCGAGCGGATCCGCCTGTCCTTCGTCGAAGGGTGGGCCAGGATCCTGCTGGTCGGAACGGTCACCGGCAGCATCGCCGGGTTGGCGACGTTCATGACCACCCATCCGGGAATCAATCCGTTCGATGCGTCCTGGATCGCGACGGCGTTCGTCGCCCTTGCCGGGGTGTACACGCATTTCCTGTCCGCTCACGGGCGAGCGAGCATCAGCGCGGCGGTGATCGGGTACCTGGTCGCGATCGTCGCCAACGGCCTCGCCTGGCAGTCGATCATCCTCCTCGTGGACGGCCCCGTTCCGCACCGCCAGCTGGCCATGTTCGGCCTGTTTCAGAAGGCGATCGTCACCACGGGGTTCGTCCTGACCGTCGTCTACTTCGGCGGGTATTTCCTCGCGTTTTCGCTCTCCGGGTTGTTCTTCCCGTCGAGGTGATCGGCGGGTATCGAGAACCCGAGAACGCGAAAACGACAGGGAAGCCGGAGGGTCGGACGATCGGCCCGGGCCACGCGGCTACTGGAAGCCGATCCCCGACTCCTCCAGGTCGACGGGCATACCGCCGCCGAGACGCTCGGCGATCTCCTGGTAGGCCTCCCGGCGTTCGGGCGTGATCGACGGTTTGACCGTCTCGAGTGCGGCCTCGAAGTGCGATCGATCGACCGTGATCGACCCGGAGGTTTCGTCGATGTCCTCCGGGCTCTTCTCGGCCCCCATGGATTCGATGAACTCGTCCAGCGCGAGCATACTGGCTTCCCGACAGACAGCCTCGATGTCGCTTCCGGCATACCCTTCGGTGTCGCCCGCGAGGCGTTCGAGGTCGACGTCGTCGGCGAGGGGCATTCCCCGGGTGTGGACCGTGAAAATCTCCCGCCTGGCGTCCTCGTCGGGGGCCGGGACGAACACGAGTTTCTCCAGGCGTCCGGGGCGCAGCAGGGCGGGATCGACGATGTCGGGGCGGTTGGTCGCGCCGATGACGACGACGTCCTCCAGTTCCTCGATCCCGTCGAGTTCGGTGAGCAGTTGCGAGACGACGCGTTCGGTCACGTGCGAGTCGAAGGACTCGCCGCGCATCGGGACCAGCGAATCGATCTCGTCGAAGAAGACGATCGTCGGGGCGGCCTGGCGGGCCCGGTGGAAGACCTCCCGGACGGCGCGCTCGCTCTCCCCCACGTACTTGTCGAGCAGTTCCGGGCCCTTGACGGAGATGAAGTTGACCTGGCTGGCGTTGGCGACGGCCTTCGCCAGCAGGGTCTTGCCGGTCCCAGGCGGCCCGTACAGGAGGATGCCCTTCGGCGGGGCGGTATGGAGTCGCTCGAACGTCTTCGGGTAGTTGAGCGGCCACTCGACGGCCCTGACGAGTTCCCGCTTGGCGTCCGCCAGGCCGCCGACGTCGTCGTAGGTGACCTTTGGAACTTCGACGAACACCTCCCGCATCGCGCTGGGTTCGGTGGTTCGCCTGGCGGACTCGAAATCTCCGGGCATGACCTGGATCCGGTCGAGCACGTCCGGCGGGATCACCTCGGCGTCGAGGTCGATGTCCTCGCGAATGCGCCGGAGGGCCGACATGGCGGCCTCCTTTGCCAGCGACTCCAGGTCGGCCCCGACGAAGCCGTAGGTCTCGTCAGCGAGATCGTCGAGGTCCACGTCCTCGCCCAGCGGCATGCCCCGGGTGTGGATCTGGAGGATCTCCTTGCGACCGTCGCGGTCGGGGACGCCGATCTCGATCTCGCGGTCGAACCGGCCGCCCCGGCGAAGTGCGGGGTCGATCGCGTTGACGCGGTTCGTCGCGGCGATGACGATGACCTCGCCCCTCGATTCCAGCCCGTCCATCAGGGCGAGCAACTGGGCGACGATCCGCCGCTCCATCTCGCCGGTGACCTCCTCGCGCTTGGGCGCGATCGAGTCGATCTCGTCGATGAAGATTATGGCCGGAGCGTTGGCCTCGGCCTCGTCGAAGATTTCCCGGAGGTGCTGTTCGGACTCGCCGTAGTACTTCGACATGATCTCCGGGCCCGTCAGCGGAACGAACGTCGCGTCGACCTCGTTGGCGACCGCCCGCGCGATCAGGGTCTTTCCCGTCCCGGGCGGGCCGTGCAGGAGGACGCCCTTCGGCGGCGCGATCCCGAGCTTTCGGAAGAGTTCGGGGTGGCGAAGCGGGAGTTCGATCATCTCCCGAATCCCCTCGAGTTCGGGACCCAACCCGCCGACGTCCTCGTAGGTGACGGTGGGGGCCTCGACCTGCTCCCCGCGGAGGTCCTCCTCGGTGAGTGGCCGATCCCGGATGTCGATCGCCGTCTCCTCGCCGACGATGACCGGTCCGGTGGGCGTCGTCCCGGTGACGACGAACGCGAACGGATGACCGAGGAGTGCCATTCGCACCGTATCGCCGCGAAGGATGGGCCGACTATAGAGCACGCGATGGATGTACGGTTCGGCCCCACGGAGCGAGACGTTCGGCGGGAACGCGACGGTGATGCGATCGGCCGGTTCCACGTCGACTGCTTCGACGCTGACGCGGTCGTCGATGCCGACGTCAGCGTTCGTCCGCGTACTGCCGTCGATCCGGATGACCTCGTCGGGATCGTCTGGCAGCCCCGGAATCACCTTGGCGACGGTTCGCCGGCGGCCGGTGATCCCGACGACGTCGCCGGATTCCACCCCCAATTGTTCGGCGACGAACTGACTCAATCTGGCGATTCCTCGGTTGGCGTCCTGCGGGGCGAGCCCCGCGACGCGAAGGTCGATAGACATACTGTGTGCTCCTGAACGGTACCTGTACGCTCTCCAACGAGAAAAACGAACGCCCGGAAATCGGCTCGATGGGCGGGGTACCTGCACCCCGATTAGCGCTGCCGTGGCGACCCTTCCAGCCACCAGCCGTAGATCTTCGAGAGTTCCTCGGGATCCGGGTGTTTCTTCGTCCGGGCGTAGTCCTTTCCCTCGAGGATCGATCGTTCCAGGACGTTGGCCGCGAGGCGAAGCGCGTGGGACGCGCCGTAGCCCTCGCCGGTACCGACGAAGTGGCCCCTGTCGGTGAACAGTCTGATGCGCGCGAGGATCAGGGGCGTCCCGCGAAGCGTTTCGTCGTGTTCGTGGAGATAGACGTTCGCCTCCAGGACCCGCATGCGGCCGTGTTTGGACGCGATGCCCTCGATCAATTCCGAGAGTTCCGCCCGCGTCATGTCGTCCATCAGGTCGATGTTCGTGATCTGGACCGGGAGTCGTTCCTCGCCGGTCAGCGTGAGGACCTCGAGAACGTCCGTCCAGGTGACGATGCCGACGGGCAAATCGTCCGTCGCGACGACGAGCGAGGAGATGCCCAGGTCGAGCATCTCGGCGACCGCGTCGTCGAGCGACGCCTCGGGTCCGGTCGTGGCGGTGGTGTCGGTCATCACGTTCTCGACGGGGACGTCAAGCATGCGGTCGATGTCGCCAGCCCGTTCGCCGAACCCGCCGTGGGAGACCCCACTACGGCCGCTGCCGGGACCACCGAAGTCGCCGGGGGTCCCCCCCGACGCCCGCTCCATCTCGCGCCCCACGAACCCGAGGACGTCCCTGATGCTCAGGACGCCGACGAGTTTCTCGACGCCGGACTCCCCTTCCTCCCGTTCGCGCTCCTCGGGCGGTCGTCCGACCTCCCGGATCCCCACGACCGGGAAGTGGCCGACGCCGTGCTCGCGGAACTCGTGGAGCGCCTGTCCGATCGTCGTGTCGGGCGAAAGCGTCTCCGGGTCCTCGGTGAAGACGTCGCGGACGGAAAGGACGCCGAGGAAGGGCTGGACAGCTTCCAGGATACCCTCTGCAGTGACCAGGCCGACGAGTTCGTCCCCCTCGAACACGGGTAAGACTCGCGTGACGCTGCCCACCATGCGGGCGGCAACCGTTCGGACGTCGTCCAGGCGGCGGACCCGCGCGACGTGCCACACGTAGCCGTCGGCCTTCGCGTCGGGATCCACGCTGCCCGAGAGGAGTTGGCGGGGCGTGATGAGCCCACGGTATTCACCGTCATCCATGACGACCACGGCCCGGAGGTCCTCGTCCTCCAGGCGACTCTGCACGGTCGACAGTCGGGCGTCGGCGTCGACGGTTTCGAACTCGGAAGTGACGATGTCGCTGATGTCCATGGAACCTGTACGCGTTCCAACGAGATGAGTGTATCCCGCGGTCGACGCGAACACCGATGAAGAAGTCGTCTCTCGACGGTATAGCGGCAACGCCGACGAACGAGGACGGACAAATCTACCGATTACTTTTGGTGGCTGCCGACGTATCTTGGATGGCAAATCATGGGATACATCGTTCGAATGCCGAAGCTCGGCCTGGAAATGGAAGAGGGGACCGTCGTCGACTGGACCGTTGCGGAGGGGGACGAGGTGACGAAAGGCGAAATGATCGCCGAGATCGAATCCGAAAAGAGCGTCGGGGAGGTCGAATGCCGGGAGGACGGCGTTCTCCGCCGGATCGTTCTCGGGGAGGGCGAAGTAACGGCGCCCGGCGGCGCGATGGGAATCGTCGCGGGCGCGGACGAGGACATCAGCGACCTCGAAGCCGAAGCCGGAGCGGGCGAGGCGGAAGTTGCAGAAGCAGAAGCCGAACCCGAGGAGGCCGAAGCCGAGGCCGCGGAGGAGGCAGTCGCGAGTGAAACGACAGCGGAGACCACCGCGACAGCAGAAGCGGAGACGACGCCGAGCGAGGTGAAGGCCTCGCCGCGGGCGGAAGAGCGGGCGTCGGAACTCGGCGTCGACCTCACTCGCGTCGAGGGCACCGGTCCCGGCGGGGCGATCACCGAGGACGACGTGGAGGCCGCGGCGTCGGAAGGCGCACCGACGCCCGCGAGTGAAGTGAAGGCCTCGCCCCGGGCGGAGGACCGCGCGGACGAACTCGGGGTCGACCTCACTCGCGTCGAGGGGACCGGACCGGGCGGCGCGATCACCGAGGACGACGTCGAAGCCGCCGCGGCCGCCCCGGCCGAAGCGGCGGGACCGGCCCAGCGAACCGTCAAGGAGGCCGTCGAGTTCGGCGGCATGCGGCGGACGATCGCCGATCGACTCAGCCAGAGCGCCCGGAACGCGGTCCACGTCACCGAAAACCGGACCGTCGACGCCGAGGAACTCCTCGCGGCGACCGAGGCCGCGAAGGAGGCGATGGACACCGACGTGTCGATGCCCGACATTCTGCTGGTCGCTATCTCGGCCACCCTCGACGAACATCCCGGGTTCAACGCCACCTACGAGGACGAGAGCCACGTCATCTACGAGGAACACAACCTCGGCCTGGCGGTCGATATCGAGGCAGGCCTCATCGCGCCGGTGCTGGCCGACGTCGGCGGGAAAGACCTGACCGAGATCGCCGACGGCCGCCGTCGGATCACCGGACGGGCGCTCTCGGGCGAATACACGATGGACGACCTCTCCGGCGGGACCTTCACGGTTACCAACCTCGGCGTCCTCGGGGTCGAGTCGTTCGACCCGATCATCAACCCGCCGCAGGTGGCGATCCTCGGGGTCAACGCGACCCAGGAACGCGCCGAGCGAACGGAGCGCGGGATCGAGTTCCGGCGCAAACTCCCGTTCAGCCTCTCGTTCGACCACCGGGTCGTCGACGGCGCGGACGCGGCCAGGTTCCTGGGGACGCTGGCCGAACACGTCGAGAACCCCTGGCCCCTGCTCCCCCGGGAGGTCAGAGCCGCGAAGGAGGGTGCCCCGGCAGCGGGCCGCAGCGTGACCTCGCGGTCGCCGTCCGGCCCCGCCGGAACCATCACGGCCGGACCCTACGCCTGGGAGTGGGGCGACGACGCTCCGTCACCCGTCCACCTGTTCCTCGGGTCGCTCGCGTCCTGTCTCGGCTACTTCACCCGGGCGCGCTGGGACGAGGAGGACGTCGACCTCGGCGAAATCGAGATCACGGCCGGCACGCCCGGCGATCACGGGGCCGTGGAACCGATCGAGGTCGTCGCCGACCTCGACACCGACGCCGACGAGGACACCGTCCGGCGGATCGTCGACTACGCCGAACAGGACTGCGTCGTCGCCCAAACGGTTCGCGAGGACGTTCCCATGTCGGTCCACCTCGCCGGCGACGCGGATGCGGACGTCGCCGCGCTCGGTCGGGCCGCGACGGCCCGGACGACCGACGGCGCGACCGGGACGATCACCTCGGACGGCCACACCTGGGAGTACGGCGACGGCGCCTCGCCGGTCCACGCGTTCCTGGGGTCGCTGGCGTCCTGCCTGACGTACTTCGTCCGAGATCTCGCTATGGAAGGCGACATCGAGATCGGGCAAGTCGACGTCGAGGCTCTCATCCCGTCCGAACACGGCGGGATCGACGCCATCGAGATCGAGATCGACCTCGAAACCGAGGCCCCGGACGGCGAGGTGGACACGCTCGTCGAGAACGCCAAGCGCGACTGCGTTGTGGACGATCTGATCGCCGATGACGTCCCCGTGGACGTGGAGTGGAGCCGGCTCTAAAAATAGAAAACCGAACGCCCCCGTTCAGGCGTCGAAGCACCCGGCGACCGTCGCCTTCTCGAACAGCGCGTCGAAATCGACGAGACGCGGGCCGTCCATATCGGGCCACAGCCGAACCCGGGCGTCCTGCACCTCCACGTCGCGTTCGCCGTCGAAGCTCACGACGCCGCGGCCGATCTCGAATTCCATTTCCTCGCCGTCCGCCAGGTCACGGTAGTCCTCGATGCCGATCCGGTCGACGACGCCCGGCACGGGAATCGCTCGCACTGCCCGCTCAGTTTCCTCGGGTGGGCCGAACCGGGCACCGATGCCCCCAGGCTCGTCCGCGCGCTTCGTTTCGAGGGTGCCGATCATGCCCGAGAGGCCGCTATCCCCCGCGTCGGCCCGCGAGACGACGCCGCCGACGAAGTCGGCGCTGTGCAGGATGGCTCGCGTTCCGGTGAACTCCTGGTCGATGACGCCGGCCGTGCCCAGCCCCATCACCTCGCGCTTGCCGTGGGGTTCCTCGATCACGCCCCTGACGGTGCCGTGCCGGTAGGTCACCTCGTCCGGGTCTACCCCGCCCGTCGCCAGCACGGCCGCGCCGAGTCCGGCGGCCGTCCCGTCGATGTAGGTCGGCACGACGTTGTTGGTCCCGGTCGAGATGCCGGCGATGGGGAGGTCGCCGGCCTCCATCGTCACGTCGCGAACGGTCCCGTCGCCGCCCAGCACGACCACGACGTCGGCGAGTTCCCGGAGTCGGGCCGCCGCACGCCGGGTGTCCTCCCGGCTACCCTGCACCGGGATGTCGAGCGTCCGAACGGCCACCTCCTCCGGTGCGTTATCGAGGATTCGCTGGGCAATCCCCGTCTCGTCCGGCATGACGAGCGCTTCGACGGGTTCGGCAACGCCGGTGAGTCCCTCGAGCACCGAGACGCCGGCCCAGCGCTTGGCGTAGTTGTCGCTGACGACGGCGCTGCCGACGAGGCGTCGGCTGTCGCGGCCGGCGGACGGATTCACTATCAGCCCAATGGTACCTTCTATCACGGGTATCAGTCCGGTATCGGTCTAAAAAACCATGTCGGTGGGGTAGCTCAGGCGATCCGCTCGATCGCTGCCCGGACCTGGTCGCCCGAGGGCACCACGTCGTCCTCCAGCGGCGGGCTGAAGGGAACGTGGACGTCCGCAATGCCGACGCGCTGGATCGGCGCGTCCAGGCTGTAGAAGCCCTCCTCGACGACCCGGGCCGCGATCTCGGCGTGGGCACCGTAGGACAGCGGGCTCTCGTCGGCGACCACCAGGCGACCGGTCTTCTCGACGCTGTCCAGGATGGTGTTCGTGTCCAGCGGGTAATACGACTGGACGTCGATGACCTCGACGTCGGTGTCCCCGTCGAGGTCGTCAGCAACCTCCAGCGATTCGCCCACGAGTCGCTGGGAGGCCACGACGGTGACGTCGTCGCCCTCGCGCTCGACGTGGGCCTCGCCGATCGGGATGGTGAAGTCCTCGTCGGTCGGGACCTCGCCTTCCATCTCGTACATCACCTTGTTCTCGAAGAAGATGACGGGGTCGTCCGATCGGATCGAGGACTTGAGCAGCCCCTTCGCGGCCCGCGGGGTTCCCGGGCTCACCGCCTTGATGCCCGGCAGGTGCGCGAACCAGGTGTGATACGACGAGGAGTGCTGGCTGGCCGCGCGCTGCCCGCCACCCTCCGTCGTCCGGATGGTCACCGGGAGGTCGGCCTTGCCGCCGAACATGTAGCGCATCTTCGCGAGCTGGTTGTGGACTTGCTCCATCGGGACGCCGATGAAGTCCACGAACATGATCTCCGGGACCGGTCGGAGGCCGGTGGCCGCGGCACCGACTGCCGCGCCGATAAACCCGGCCTCGCTGATCGGCGTGTCGATGACCCGGTCCTCCCCGAATTGCTCGACGAGGTCGCCCGTGACGGCGAGGACGCCGCCGAAGTTCGCGACGTCCTCACCGAAAACGACGACGCTCTCGTCTCGGGCCATCTCCTCGCGGAGGGCCTCACGGATCGCTTCGCGGACGGTCATCGTCTCGGTCTTGGGCATCGTTTCGCTCATTGTCGGTCACCTCCCTCGCCGTCCGTCCGAAGGCGGTCGGCGAAGTGGTCGATTTCCGGGACAGTTTCCGCGTACACGTCCTCGTAGGCCAGGTGCGGGTCCGGGTAGTCGGCGTCCTTGGCGAACTCGATGGCCTCGGCGATCTGGTCGGCGATTTCGTCCTGCATCTCCTCGAACTCCGCTTCGGTGAGTTCGTCGCGGTCCATCAGGCGCTCCTTGAACGTCTCGATCGGGTCCCGCTCCGCGCGCCACTCGTCGATGTCCGAATCCTCGCGGTAGGGCTGGTGGTCGCCCTCGAAGTGGCCGCGGTACCGGTAGGTCACGGCCTCGATCATCGTCGGCCCCTCGCCTTTCAGGGCACGTTCGCGGGCCTCCTTGACTGCCTCGTAGACCGCCGTGACGTCCATCCCGTCGACAGTGAAGCCCGGAATGCCGTAGGCCTCGGCGGTCTGGGAGAGGTCCTCGATGTTGTGCTGTTTCGAGGCCGGCGTCCCCTCGCCGAACTGGTTGTTCTCGATTAGGAAGATACCCGGGAGGTCCCAGGTCGCCGCGAGGTTGATCGCCTCGTGGACCTGACCCTGGGCGACGGCACCGTCGCCGAAGAACGCCAACGCGACGCGGTCCTCGTCGAAGTACTTGCCCGACCAGGCCGCGCCGGCAGCGATCGGCGGGCCCGCACCGACGATGCCGTTCGCGCCGAGCATGTTCTCGTCGACGTCGGCGATGTGCATCGAGCCCCCCTTGCCCTTGCAGTACCCGGCTTCTTTACCATACAGTTCCGCGATCATCTTCTGGGGGTCGAGACCCTTCGCGATGCAGTGACCGTGGCCGCGGTGGGTGCTCGTGATGTAGTCTTCGTCCTCGAGCGCACCAACCGCCCCGACGGCGACGGCCTCCTCGCCGATGTACAGGTGTACGAACCCCGGTAGCTCCCCGTCGGCGAAGAGTTCCCCTGCCCTATCCTCGTGTTCGCGGATGAGCATCATCCGCCGCAGAGCCTCTTTTCGCCCCTCCTCCGTTTCGATATCTATGGCTGGCATGCGTCTAGAGTTACATTATTGTAGGTGATATAGTTACCCTTTAGAATCTGGCAAATCCTTACTATATATAAATTTTGGCCAACAGGTGAGAAACCCGACTCGCGGCCTTCGGCCCACTCGGCCCGAAAACGACCCGCGGTTCCGGAGGTCAGTGGGTGTTTCGGGAACGTTATCCGGCCCTGTCAGGTCTTGCCATCGGACGCCAGAAAAACCGCGCGTCAGTTGCGGTCGAAACGTCGACCTACCGGTAGGGCGTGATCGAGGAGCCGAACAGCGGCGTGTCGAAGTACGTCTCGACGCTGTAGTCGCCGAGCGTCGGGTCGTCGGCGAGCGCGTCGAACGACTCGAGGAAGCCGACCTTCGTGAGTTCCATTTGCCGGCCGAAGGCCTTCTGACCGAGGTCGTCCGACTGATAGGCAACTTCGTAGAGCATGCCCGCGACGCCCGCATCGGCCTCGGGACCGCCGTTGGCGAAGTTCGGGCACATGCCGTCGAGGTACGAGCCCCACAGCGGGAAGTAGCCGTAGCGCGTGATGCTGTCGAAGATGCTGTTGCCTCGCTCGCCCAGCGCGTCGATCACGAGCGAGTTCAGCTTGATCGAGCGCGTGCTGGTATCCTCGTCGAGGAACGGATTGACGGCCTCGGAGACGGGCGTGTGGTCGGCCGGATAGAACGGCGACCGGTCGAGATAGTCCTCTCCGAAGGCCGCCATTACGCTCATGAGCGTCTGCTTCTGTGGCTGGTTGCCCTTCCCGTTCCCGTTCTCCTCTTCCGGATACAGGCTCCCGCCCTTGTGGTGGTGGGTGATCGCGTAGTCGGGGTTGAAGTCGTTGAACGACTTTGTCACGGCGCGGATCTCCGGTGCCAATCGGAGGCCGCTTGCGAAGAGCGTGTACCCTTCGTAGGGCATGTCCATGTACCGCTGGGCGTACCACCAGCTCTCCTCGTCGTCCGTCCGGGGGTTGAACTCGTCCGGCGGCTGGACGTTGAAGTCCCGGTTCATGTCGTAGCCCGGCGGGTTTCCGTAGTGGTAGTAGGGTTCGTATCGGGAGTCTCCCTCCATCCAGTCTTGCGTGTTCTGCCGCCGACCGATCCACTCGTCTTTGCCGTCGCCGTCGAAGTCGTACTCGAACATCGCGCCGTCGGGGTTGACCCGCGGAATGATGGAGAACGACAGGTTGTCGAGGATGTGGTCGACCTGTCGGGAGTTGCTCGTCCCGAGGCTCTTGATGACCTTGAGGGCCACCTCGGTCCCGATCATCTCGTCGCCGTGGATCTGGGTGATGAGGTGAACCTTCGTCTCACCCTCGCCGACCTGCACCTCCCAGAGCGGATCGTTCCGACCCGCGGAACGGCCGATCTCCTCGAGTTCGATTCGGCCGCTCTGCTTGTCGATTTTCAGCAACTCCTTCTCGAGCTCCTCGTTCGTGTGGAACGCGTTCAGGTTGATCGATTTCGGGCTGCCGAGCTTCGGGCCACCCGGACGATACTTGTCGCGGTCGACGCCTGGCTGGGCACTCGCGGTGCCGATCGCTGCCAGTCCGAGGGACGATACGCCCACCGTTTTCAGGAATTTTCTCCGGTCCATTGGTGAATTCACCCTGGTATCAGGGGCCGGCGGCTGGCGGGGCTCGCCAGTCCTGGTTCCCGCGGTTATGCTCCCCCCACGAGAGACCGAAGGATCACTTGCTCCCCCAGTTCCGGTGATAACTAACTACAATGAGGAATAGTATAAAGGTTCACTAAAGATTTCAGACACCAGGGCGCAAGCCTGTTTCGGATTTCCAATGGAAAACTACCATCGAGCGTTTCGGTTCGGACCCTTGTTCCACAACAGAGCGTCTGCTGAAATTTGTTTCAAAAACCCAACTAAACAGTTACAAACGCCACCGACTGGAGCGCCTGGGGGTATGCTTTTTCCCTTCCAGGCAACCAGTATCCGATCATGAAAATCGCCATCCTCACGGTCGGTGACGAACTGCTGGCCGGGAAGACGGTGAACTCGAACGCCACCTGGCTCGCCCGCCAGCTGTCGGACAAGGGCTGTTCAGTCCGCCGCATCCTCACCGTGCCCGACGACAGAGACGTGATCGCGCGTTTCGTCCGGGAGTGGA
>Ga0102925_1000372_pt1 | contig 24058 bp, 17 predicted proteins | sample SalPonR1_A_D1_MG_FD_78216 | JGI IMG/M metagenome (GOLD analysis project Ga0102925, IMG submission 78216) | Salt pond soil microbial communities from South San Francisco under conditions of wetland restoration - Salt Pond MetaG R1_A_D1_MG | ecosystem: Environmental > Aquatic > Marine > Intertidal...
AAGGATAGTATTGGCTACCGATGCAATCGCTTTTGTATCTACAAGGTCGATCTTGTTAATGCAAACAATCTCAGACTCCTTGACCTGATTTACGATAAACAAGGGAACTTTTTTCATGTCATTATGCATTACGCTGGCATCCACAAGTGTAGCAACTGGAGCGAAACTGACATCTTCAATACCCATCTCCTCAATTCCTGCCTTGATCTGGAACGGGAAAGCAAGGCCAGTTGGTTCAATTATCAAAGTGTCCGGACCGTACTGGCTCATGATAATTTCCAAAGTCTTCTGCATACTACTAAGCATGGTACAGCAAATGCACCCTCCCGTAAGTTCCTTAGTAGGAACCCCACCCAAAGAAAGTGTCTCACCGTCTACACCTACATCTCCGACCTCATTTACTAAAATCGCAATCTTATGACCATTCTCAACAAGATGTTTACCGAGACTCAACAGAGTTGTAGTTTTTCCGCTTCCAAGGAAGCCACCTATGATTATCACTTTCATCATACTTCACCGCCCTCATTTAAACAAATGAGTTAAAATTAGTAATCTATGATAAAATAAATACCTATTTGACATTAGCACAAACTTTTTGGTGTTAACGCCGATTTACATCGGGATGATATGTAGAACATGAATAAAAATCATAGGTCACTCACATAGGGATACCCTGCCCGATACCAGGCACCGAAACCACCCAGAATGTTATAAACATCATTAAAGCCAGCTTCAACAAGCTTCTTTCCTGCATTTCTGCTCATAATATCAAACTGGCAGTAGATCAGTATCTTTCGATCCTGTGGAATTTCATGCAGCCTGTCAGGAATTTCAATTGTGCTTATATTAACAGCCCCTTCGATATGGAAAGGAGCAAAAAGACCATAGGGTCTTACATCAAGTACAAAGAAGTCATTGCTTTCAAGCATCGCCTTTGCGCCGGGAAGGGTGACGATATAGAATCCATCATCACTCTTTGAAACAAAAATGTCATAATTGTTTTCCAAGCCACACCCCCTTGAAAGATAATTGATTATTATTGCTTAGCCACATAGAATTGCAGAGCATTAATGCCCTGCTTAGAGTGTTATTATCACAGGTTCATGGCTGTGACTATGGCTATGACCTTTTACCCCAATCTTTTCAAAACCAATCCCTTCATCTGAAAGCATCTTCTGGATGGAACCATCGACTATTTCGATAAGTTCATCCCTGGAAACCTGTGTGATCGCAGACAAAAACTTAAGATGCTGCTCATCCTCTTCAGCTTCTTCCATTGTTTCTACATAAGGATCACCGTAAGCTGATGTCAGGTTTGCCTTGACAAGGCCTCTATCGAACATGAATGTCATCTTGACATGACCAATAAAATCAGGGTTCTTCTCTTTCAGTTCTTCCTTGACACCAACCAACATGTGTCCGAGCATTGTCATAACCTTTTCAGAATGCAGGCCATCGGCTTTTAGCATGTAGCCGCCTGCATAACTGCCAACACCGGACATCTCTGTGGAGTTTAGATGCTCACTTTTGTACATAACTTTGCTTTCACCTGCAAGCAGGTCCAGAACAGCCTGGAACTTTGCATCCCAGTTCTTTGCTGAGAATTCAGCGATTGTCGCATTAAGATTTATGTCAAGGATAGTATTGGCTACCGATGCAATCGCTTTTGTATCTACAAGGTCGATCTTGTTAATGCAGACAATCTCTGATTCTTCGACTTGGTTTACAACGAAATTTGGCACTTTTTGCATGTCCTCATACATCACGCTGGCATCCACAAGTGTAACAACTGGAGCGAAGTTAACACCCTCAATATTCATCTCCTCAATGCCTGCCTTGATCTGGAACGGGAAAGCAAGGCCAGTTGGCTCAATTATCAAAGTGTCCGGACCGTACTCGCTCATGATAATTTCCAAGGTCTTCTTCATACTATCAAGCATGGTACAGCAAATGCATCCTCCTGTAAGTTCTTTAGTAGGAACTCCACCCAAAGAAAGTGTTTCTCCGTCTACACCTACTTCTCCGACCTCATTAACTATAATAGCAATCTTTCGGCCATTCTCGACAAGATGTTTACCGAGACTTAACAGGGTTGTAGTTTTTCCGCTTCCGAGGAAGCCACCTATGATTATAACTTTCATTCGCATCTCCGCCCTCATTTAAACAAATGAGTGAAAATGAGTAATCTATGATAAAATAAATACCTACTTGACACCCATACACATTTTTTGATGTTAGCGCAAACTTACATAGGTAATAATATTTGGACGTAATACTACTGATTTTCTGCAGACGTACAGCCTAAGAGGGCATCACACTTACTTAAAAAAAGGAGTTATTGGTACAATAGTGCCATTTTATAAGATCTATTTATTGAAGGCCTGATGGTAGCAGTTGATGTTACAACTGCCATAAAAGATGCAGAGCAATAATGCCCTGCTCAAAGTGAAATAACCTCAGGTTCGTGGCTGTGAGCCTTAACCTCAAGCTTTTCAAAACCGATGCCTTCATCTGTAAGCATCTTCTGAATGGAACCATCGACTATATCGATAAGATCTTCCCTTGAAACCAGTGTGATCGCAGACAAAAACTTGAGATGCTGCTCATCCTCTTCAGTTTCTTCCAGTATTTCCACATAAGGATTACCATGAGCTGATGTGAGATTTGCCTTGACAAGTCCCTCATCGAATCTGAATGTCATCTTGACATGACCGATGAAATCAGGGTTCTTCTCTATCAGTTTCTCTTTGATACTACCCAGCAGGTGCACAAGCATGGTGGTGATTTTATCAGACTGCAGAACATCCGTTTTTAGCAGATACTCTCCTGCATAGCTGCCAACACCGGACATCTCAATGGAGTTAAGATGCTTGCTCTTGTGTATAACTTTACTTTCACCAGCAAGCAGATCCAAAACTGTCTGAAACTTTGCATCCCAGTTCTTCGCTGAGAATTCAGCTATTATCGCATCGGGATTAATGTCAAGAATAGTATTGGATACCGATGCGATTGCCACCTCATCTACAAGGTCGATCTTGTTAATGCAGACGATCTCAGATTCCAGAATCTGGTTTTTAATAAATACAGGCACTTTTTGCATATCCTTATACATTACACTGGCATCCACAAGTGTAACAACAGGTGCAAACGAAACACCCTCCATATTCAATTCCTCAATATTATCCTTGATCTGGAATGGGAAGGCAATACCTGTTGGTTCAACTATTAAAACATCCGGGCCGTACTCTTCCATAAGAATCTCCATAGTCTTCTTCATACCATCAAGAAGGCTGCAACAAATACAACCACCAGTGAGTTCCTTAGTGGGAATACCACCCAAAGAGAGAGTATCGCCATCTACACCTACATCTCCGATCTCATTTACAATTATAGCAATCTTATGTCCCTTCTCAACAAGATGCTTACCAAGACTCAACAGAGTTGTAGTTTTTCCACTTCCAAGGAAGCCACCTATGATTATAACTTTCATTTTGAATCACCTTTCTAAATATCTGAACATATCGAACGAACTAAAAAGATAAATATTCATTGATAAGATGAACTGAATTGTTTTGAAATTGGATCACACTGTTTCCATTGGGAACTGTATGTGGAATGTACTGCCTTCACCTTCTGTGCTTTCGACCCAAATGTTACCGCCATGGTCTTCCACTATCTTTTTACAGATATATAGACCAAGACCGGTCCCACCATACTTGCGCTTACCTGACGCATCTACCTGATAGAATCGCTGGAAAAGATTTGGGATCTTATCTTTGGGGATTCCAATACCCGTATCTTTTACCGAAATATGAAGTGACTTTTCTTCAACATAAGACGAGATTGTGATAGTCCCCCCATCTGGCGTAAATTTCACCGCATTATCAGTCAGATTTATGAGGACATCCATGAGCTTGTCCCTATCTGCATTGAACAATGGCATTTCGTCAGGCAGATCCTTCTTAATAGTAATGTTCTTGCTCTTTGCCTGAAGTTCAACATCCTGTATTGAATTATCTATAACATCTGCAATTTGTACACGGTCAAATGAGTATCGTATCTTTCCAGCCTGTGCCCTACTAAGATAAAGAAGAGAATCAACCAACCTCCTCAGGCGCTCGGAATTGCGGATAACAGTAGAGACAGCCTTCTGTTGTTGCTCATTAATATCACCAAGTGTACCATCTGAGATCAGCTGGCTGTAACCCTGTATAGATGTCAATGGAGTTTTGAACTCATGGCTGACATTGGACAGGAACTCATCTTTCATCCTGTCCAGAGATTTCAATTCCTCGTTGGCTTCAGACAACTCATCATTTGCTCTGGAAAGTTCCTCATTAACATATGAGAGTTCCTGGGCATATTCCCTGAGAGTGTCTTCAGCTTTTTTACGCTGAATTAGACGCCACATGCCTTCCATAAGCAGTGTCAATTGCCGGACATCGGACTGGTCATATTCGGTTTCCTTATTGCCCACACCTGCAACTCCGACTATTTCTTCGCCATCGTAAATAGGGATATTCATATGTCGCAATATCTTGATATGTCCAAGAGGGTAGCCTTTTTTTAGTGGATTCGGAGCCTGGAAATCATTTGTTATGATAGGAATTCCCTGCCTTATAGGCTCACCCCATATTCCAGTCGTTTCAAGAGGATAATCAAATCTTCGATTCTCCACAGCACATATACTCATTGCACTCTTCGACCATGAGTGCATGCTAAGTATATTTTCCTCATCCAGAAATGCAAGGTAGCCGATCTTGCTCTGTGTCATGCGTACCGCTTCTTCCTGCACAAAATCCGCAATTTCCTTAAAGGACATGGAAGTCATTTGATTGAGTTTCAAAAGAGCTTCAAGACGGGATTCATCAAGGCGAAGGGCATCTTCAGCTTTTTTACGCTCGGAAATATCCTCGAATATACCAATACCACCAAGGAATGTACCATCTTCTGTAATATTTGGACTGTAATCAGCCTTTACATAGACTTGCCTGCCACTTTTAATGGTGCGATATTGCCCCTCAAAATGGCCAGGTTTTCTGGAGAGGACATTATCTATTGCCTTTTTCATGCCAGGATTACTGACTGATTCGATCATACTGAAACCAATTATATCATCCTTGGATTCCAGACCAATAATGCTTAAAAATTTATCATTACAATGGGTGATAGCACCTTTTTCATCAAAATTGAATATTCCAAGAGGAGAATTCTCAAATATTAGACGATATTTCTTTTCGGCTGCAATTAGTGCATCCTCAGCTTTCTTACGCTCAGTGACATCAACAATTATTCCCTGATAATATGCAGGATTTCCATCCTGATCCCTTATAAGGAAAGATCTCTCTGTTACCCACTTATAGTTACCCGATTTGGTGAGCAGGCGATATTCCCTCGAAAAATACATTTTCCCAGATATCTCAAGTTGTTCAACATCATTGCTTACAAGAACAAGATCATCGGGATGGATCATGTCTGCATATGCAAACTTGCTGGAGGTCAATTCTTCAGGAATATATCCAAACTGTGAAATGTTCTCAGAAACAAATTCTATAGGCCAATTTTCTTCTGCAGACCAAAGAAAAGCAACTACAGGACTCTTCTTATAGATGTCTCCAAGTCTCTCAGCAGAGAGAAACTCACTCTTTAGATCCTTGCTATCAATGGTCTGCTCTATGATATTGCCAACTGTACCCAGCATACCAGCATAGTCACCTTTTTTGTCTCTCAGGGGGGACAGAACACCGCTATGGTAGATATACTGACCATCGGGTTTTATGAAAGGGAATATATCGTAATTTCGAGAGTGAAGAGTCTGCTTTGTCAAATGGAAAATATCAATGAATCTTAGTTCGTCACCCTCGAGTGTTCGAGGCATGAGTGAGATAATTTTTTTGCCGATAACATCTTTACTTCGCAGACCTGATAGGGATTCCATACCCTTATTGAAGTAAACTATATTGTCATGCCTATCACAAGCCCAGACACCTGTCCAGACATTCTCTAATACATCATTGGGGAAAAGTGTTTCTTTCTGTAGAACCTTGCATGAAGAGGAACTCTGAAGAAGAGTCCATGTATCATCTTTCTTAATGATAGTTCCATCGTGCATGCCTATAAGCTCGATCATTTCCGATCTGGAACGAGCCTCTTCTTGGAATGCAAAAATAGAAATTATGCCTTTTTTCTCTATGACCCGCATGCCGATTTGTTCAAATTCTATAAATTTATCCCAGGCATTATCTCCAATTATGCTAAATTCACTAAACATGCGCATACCAGCAAAACCTGAAGATATAGATTCATTGTAAAGGGTTTCCCAGTGATGAACTTCGCTTTCAGCTACCTGATCATTAATATAACATCCAACACATGTTATGGGTACGATCTGACCAGTTTCAAGATCTTTATCCACATCAACCCCTGCTTCTCTTAGAACATTCAGAGCAAGTTTGTGATTCTTTTCGTCGGAAAATCCAAGCACACAACATTCGTTGTTCCTTAAACCAGCATCAAAGAACTTGAGGAGCACTTCTGCCATTTCTTCTTCTTTGTTGTAAAGCAGTGAAAAGTAGCTCCCCACCGACATATCAAGTGTGAAATCAATTTGTGAACTTATCGTGTTGATGTCGATAATATAACCCCTTTCAAATTGTAACAACATTAATTATGAGAATATCTATAAAAATAAGACTGTGTAACTCTTATATCTATTTAATTATTTAACAGCCTTATATGACACATGTATTCTCACAAGTGGATTTTAACCAACATAATATATCCTGTATATATTTCCCGCATTGTCATCACTTACAAAAAGTGAACCGTCTTCAGCTACTATCACATCCACCGGACGACCAAGAACCTTGTTATCCTGTAACCAGCCTGTTGCAAAATCCCTTATTTCAAGCGTAGCCATGTCAATACTAACTATTTTGTAACCTGTGGGTTCCTGACGGTTCCATGAACCATGAAAACAGACGAACATATCGCCCAAATACTCCGCCGGGAAATTATCAGCATCGTAGAACGTCAAACCAAGTGGAGCAGAATGAGCCTGTAAATTTACAAGAGCCGGAATTGTATCAGGTTCCTGACATGGATCGCGAATATATACGTTCTTATCAAACTCAGTGTCGTGGACGTTGTCACCGTAGCAGATAGGCCAGCCATAGTTCCCACCTTCAACAATAAGATTGATCTCGTCAGGTGGCAGATCATCCCCAAGCCAGTCCCTTCCATTTTCAGTGCCGTAAAGTTCTCCTGTTTCAGGATGGAATGCCAGACCTACAGAGTTTCGAAGCCCGCTTGCAAATACAGTCCATTTGCTTCCATCAAGTTCTCCCCGGATTATGGCTGCACGCCTTTCATCCTCTTCATCGCATACATTACATGATGAACCCATGCTAAGATAGAGTGCATCGTCATGGACCTTCACAGTTCGTGTGTAATGGCCGCCACTTGGCAGGTCATCAATTAAGACTTCAATACTGTCTTTGTCTGCAATCAGGTCACCGTCATCATCCCTAACCCTGATGAGCCTGCTCTCTTCTGCAATATAGAACCAGCCATCATAGTGATCCAATCCGTGAGGAGAATCCAGACCTGATATGAAAACGTTCACATCATCGGCTTTTTTGTCACCATCAATATCCGGCAGTGTCACAACTATGCCTTTGTTGGGAATTGATACAAAGAGCAAACCATCTTTCTGCATGAGCATACGTGGACCGGGAGATGGACCCGGATAGGATAGCAAGCTGCTTCCCAGATCATCTGCGTAAACATCAATTACAAAACCTTCTGGCAGAGTGATATTATTGATTCCAGAGGAAGCAGATGGCCTGACACCCAGGTAGTTAGTAGAAACAAAAGCTGCCATAAGTATGAGTACAAAAAGAAGAAGAATCCACTTGAATTTAATATCTGGTAATGATCGTGACATTGCAAACCCCATTATTATTCTTGGTTGAGGTTGGATAAAAGAGTTTTTGACATATGATAGAAAACCAGTAATTCTTTATGTTACAAAATGGTCATTATTTTATACTAGCTTAGTACACCATTGTGACGCATAACTATATAATAGTGCATATCATTCGATTTTGTAATGGACCTTATGATGTAAAGAGAAGATTTTGGAGAAAAAATGACTGTTCTAAGTATAATTGCCTGTAAGATGCTCCAGGATGAGATGGTCTGGATCATTGAGAATGACCCTCGAATATCCAATATTATAGTGTTACAGACTGGAGAGCATCTTGAGTTCATTGAAAAACTGGATGAGCAGAAGATTTCATATGAACTTCAACCTTCCGATGTTCCGCCAACAATTCCTGAGAGTTCTAAAGATGGGGACGAATTTACTCTTCTAATAGACATAGTGGAACTGGGTCTTCATATGTATCCTAAGGATCTAAAAGCATACATGCATGAGGAGATCGAAAAGGTTGCTTTGTATTCAGATGGGATCCTTCTTTTCTATGGTCTCTGTGGAAATGCCCTTGAGAAAGTGGAAGAAAAGTTCGAAGAGCTTGTCACTAAATGCAAAATACGCATACTCAGAGATAATGATGGAAGAGTCGTTGACGACTGCATAGGAGCCACAGTTGGTGGATGTGCAAGCTACCTGAAACTCCTTAAGGAGAACAGTAAGGAACCTGCTATGTTCTTCACACCAATGTTTGCCCGCTACTGGAACGAGATAGATAAGATCAGTGATTATAGCAAAGACCCCGAAGAGCAAATAAAAATGCACAAAATGCTTCTGGATGCAGCTAATTATTCAAGAGTTGGCAAGGTCAAAACAGGACTTGCGTATACCAAGGATTTTGACGAGAAGATAGAGGAATACGCTAAAACATTCGGATTTAGTATTTTCGAGATAGAGGGCAACCAGGAAATATTTGAAAATTGCTATGATTCTATCAAGAAGGAGATATTAACCACAGAATAATATCTTCTAACTACTTTTGAACTTCATATTTTACTTTTTTGATTCATTATTTTATCAAAACCATAATTATAAATAATTTCATGTTTTTTTAACTTTCAGTAAATACAGAAAGTTGAGTGTTTACTAACAAAAGGTGAAATTATGGTTGAAAAAGATCCAGCTGAGAAAAAGAAAGAATGGATGGCAAAAATAAAGAAGGAAGGAAGGAGCATAGAAAACAAAACCGAAGACCACGCAATTGGACTTAGGACACTTCAAAACCCTACCCGAAGGAAAATACTAAAGCTTCTCTATGCTAAAACAATGTCCATTGACGAGATCAAAAATGAGCTTGATCTTAATTCCACAGAAGCAAAGTTCCATATTGACATGCTGGAAAATGCTCTTTATGTGGATAAGATCGAAAACACTGACCCGCAGGAATATCAGCTATCACCACGCGGTGAAGGATATTTCGAAAATGTAGAAGAGATGAAATAATGAGCGAGCAGGAAACAATTAGCGAAGCTGACAAGCGTATTGGATTTACAGACATGAAAATGAAGATCATGCAGGATGGAGCAATTGAAAAAAGAACAAAGAAACTCATCGCTCTTGCATGTGCTGCTGCTACCGGATGTGACCAGTGTGTCGTGCGCCACAAAGGGTTCACCAAAAAAGCTGGTATCAGCGACAAGGAGATCGAAGAAGCACTTCTTGTAGCCTCACTTATCAGAATGGGTTCCGGCTTGAAGTACATAGATGACTTCTGAAAATAAACATCACTGCAATTTTTTATTGACAGGGTAAGTGCATGGGCGGAAAAAAGAAAAACGGAAAAACTTCAGTCAAAATAGTACCTCTTCAGCCTGGTGATGAAAGAGCTTGTAATGACAGAAATCGAAGTCTCTTGTTCACACCAAGAAGGAATCCGGAGAAGCTATTCTGGGTTACATCTGACCCAACGAGTCCAAGGGAAGATTTCAAGGAGCTCATAGCACAGAACCTAAAAGCTGAAGGCTTTGACGACATTTCTTCAAAAATTGTGAGCGTGCTCTTCATAGAGCCGGAAGAAATGTCACTTGAGGAAATTTCCATTGAAACAGGATACAGCCTGTCAGCTACAAGTACAGCCATGAAGAATCTTTCACAATACCATATTTTAAGAAGGTTCAGGAAACCCGGTTCAAAAAAAGTTTTTTTCTTCATTGACAAGAACTTCATGTCCATAGTAGCGCAGGCTCTGAGAATGAAATACGACAAGATTATTTTGCCCTCCAAAAAAGAATTGCCGGAAATTATCAGAAACTATGAAGAAAATGGATTGCGATCATCCGGTTTTGAATTTGAAATTATCACACGTTATCACAAGCAAATGCAAAAGCTTGAACTAATTGTTGAAAACTTCCTTACGGAATTGGAAAACATCGATGAAGAATAAATATTCAAAACTTTTGTATCTTCTTCTGCACTTACACCCTTTTTTGCTATTACATTCACTCTGCTTACATCAGGATTATTAACAATCCGGTCAATCATGTGAACTCTAACAGGAGACTGAACAAATGGTTGACAAAAAACAGATATACCTTGCAGGACCACTTTTTTCCCAGGCAGAGAGAGAGTTTAATGAAATATTGCGTGACAAGCTGGTTGAGATGGGATTCTCAGTATTCCTTCCACAAGAGGACGGAGAAGATGATATATACAACCGTGTGGAAAACAATCAACGCAAGATATTCGAAAATGATGTAAAAGGAGTGGATACATCAGACATTGTACTTGCAGTACTGGACGGTGGTAGCGATGTTGATTCTGGAACAGCTTGGGAAATGGGATACGCTTATGCGAAAAACATACCAGTACTTGGACTAAAAACTGATTTCAGAACCTTTGGTGAAGACGGCATCGTAAATCTGATGATGGAAATGACAGTTGAAGCACTCGAAAGAGATGTTGAGAGCATACTCAAAGTACTTGAATCTTACAAATAGTTCTGCCAGAGGATCATTGATCCTTCGAGCATGAACTATTCTCAAAACACTTTTCAGATATCTCACCTGAAGGACTTAGTTCTGAAAATACCTGACCCTCAAAACTATACACCTCAAGTCCGTCTAACCAAGCGTCGTATGAAAGACCCGCTTTCATACAAGTATAACCTAAGAACTCAAGCTCATCAAAATCATTTTCCGGTGCAACCTGTGGAAGCAGTAAACCCTGACGAATTCCACTTTTAACTATCAGACCATGCCGCCCGATCTCAATAGAATCAGGCAATTCATTTGCTGGAACATCTATAAGTTTTGGTTTTGTAAGAATTGTGACCTCTACTGTTATATCTGTCATCTCCTCTGAACGAACAGGAGGAAAGCGAGGGTCCCGCATGGCAGCAGACAGGGCAGAATCAATTATTGAGGACTTTAATTGAGAATCTGCATGAGGATGGCCAATGCATCCCCGGAGAGTATCATCTTTGTGTAATGTTACAAAAACTCCTCTTGCCTCATCAAAAACATCTGGCAATTCAATTTCAGAAATATCCGGGATCTCTCTTGTATCCAAGTATGTATCAATGACATTTCTTGCAAATTGGACAGCCATTTTACCTTCTTCATTTGTCAGTAAATTAACCTGTTCTTCCATAACCAACACCCTATGAGTGAATTTGCCCACTAAATATGCAAGATAGCTGCACCCTACAACTATCAGTAAAAAATAATATGTTCATTTATTAAGTCTGTATCGGACAGCAGCGTCTTTTAGTGCCTCAATACCTGGCAATAGATCACCTGCAAGATAATCTATGCAAGCACCACCACCTGTACTTAAGTGAGAGAACTTGTCTTCATAACCAAGATTTCTTACCTCTGCAGAGATGTGTCCACCACCTGCAATCGAATATCCAGATTCAGTAGCTGCCTTAATGATCTCATGCGTTCCAAGTGCAAAAGGCTTGACCTCTGATAATCCTGCAGGTCCGTTAAGGACAACGGTCTTTGCATTCTTAATTTCCCCTGAATATGATACAATGGTTTCAAGTCCAATATCATTGATCGGGAGTCCACCGTCCGGTAGTTCATCAATATGAACTTCAAGTCGCTTTCCGGAATCATTCATTGCAACGTCTATAGGATAGCCGATCTTGCCCTCAAATTTATCGAGCACGATCTTTGCTCTGTCTATCTGGTCAGTATAACCCTGTGAATCAATAAAATCCAGATTCACTTTGCCAATATCCACACCTGCTGCTGCAAGCATAACATTTGCCACAACACCTGTAAGCAAAACCCTGTCAGCCCCACCTTTTGTCAGGACATTTTCAGCAACCTTGAGGGAGTCGTCAACCTTTGCACCACCAAGCACAAAGATACATGGAGATTCACCGCCTTTAATACCACGATCAAGGGAAGATATTTCCGTTTCCATTACTCTGCCTGCTCCACTTGTAAGTGTTTCAGTGAAGCCGGTAATGGATAGCTGTGACCTGTGGGATACAGCAAAAGCATCATTAAAGAAGAAATCAAAAAGAGGAGATAATTTATGGGCCATATGTGTTTCTGCATGTTCCTTTGCAGGACGTTTCAGACTTTCTTCAGAATAGAATCGAACATTCTCTAAAAGAATAACATCTCCGGGATTCATACTGGATATTTTGTCCCTTGCATGACTGCCAAAAATATCATCCACATATTCGACCTTACGTCCAAGATGTTGAGATATGCGCTTTGCATGTGGTTTCATTGTTGTGAAATCACTTTTCCCGGCCCTGCTCTGGTGCGCAAGAAGTACCACCTTTGCATCCTCAAGGTCGATTAAAGTCGGGATATGACTCTTTATCCTCATATCATCGAGGATATTCCCTTCCGGATCCATAGGAGTGTTCAGATCAACTCTCACGAGCACTGTTCTACCACTCACATCAAAGTCATCAATAGTCAGATAATCCTTTGCAGTCAAAATTCCATCACCATAATAGTTGCCTGAAACACTTTGGCCAATATAGACTCTAAAATCATTAATGTCTTAATGATATAAAAGATAATTAATTGTCCGTTTTTGGTCATTACGAACTAATCTTATTATATCTTTTCTGTATTTACTTGCAGAAGGCAAAAACTAATATCTATTGATTCTAATCCCAACAGGTGATTATATGAAGATACTTGGAATTTCAGGAAGCCCTAAAGCTGGCCAAAATAATGACACCTTAATAGAGAATGTACTGGAAATTGCAGAGAAAAGAGGATTTGAGACTGACAAGGTACTCATTTCCGAATCCAATATAGCACCATGTACAGCCTGCGGTGTCTGTGCTAAAGGCGAAAAATGCCCAATAGATGATGATATGCAGCCAGTTTACGATAAACTTGCGCAAGCAGATGGAATAATCGTATCTTCTCCGGTCTACTTTGGAACCATGACAGCGCAACTCAAGGCACTTTTTGACAGGAGTGTACAGTTACGCAGACAGGGATTCCAGCTCAGCAACAAATTCGGTGCTGCAATGGCGATCGGTGGTTCAAGAAACGGCGGACAGGAAAAGACTATCCAGACCATCCATGAATGGATGCATGTCCATGGCATGGTCATCATGGGAGATGGCGGACACTTTGGCGGAATTCTTAAAAAACCAGCTGCAGAAGATGAAGAAGGTATGCAGACTGCTTTGGATACTATCAATAAGCTCTGCGATGTACTTGAAATGACAAAATAAGCAATTCTCTTTTTTACGGGTGCAAACCCGTTCCTTTTTATAAGCCCATAAAAAACCATATAAACTAATCAATCCAATACTTTTCTGGATTAGAATTATTATTCAAAATCTGGCTATTACCAGATTATCTGAATTCTTAGGATATGTGGGTGTACAAAATGGGAGATAAAATTATAGATCCTCAAAGCGAAGAAATGAAATTCAAGCCATCGGAAAGCTTTGCTAAAAATGCAAATATTAGTGATCCGGAAATATACAAAAAAGCAGAGGAAGATCTGGAAGGCTTTTGGGGAGAACTTGCCGAAGATATAAATTGGTTCAATAAGTGGGATACTGTCCTTGAATGGAAACCGCCTCATTCCAAGTGGTTCACTGGTGGAAAACTTAATGCATCATATAATTGCCTTGATGCCAATATCGAAAAAAATGGCGATAAACCTGCGATCATCTGGGAAGGTGAGATGGGTGACATTCGAAAATACACATACGAAGAACTACTTGAAGAAACATCCCGTTTCGCAAATGTTCTTAAAAAGATAGGTGTGAAAAAAGGAGACATTGTCACCATATACATGCCAATGATACCTGAGATCGTTATTGCTATGCTCGCATGTGCAAGAATAGGAGCACCGCACAGCGTGGTCTTTGCAGCATTCTCTGGTGAAGCACTTTGCAACCGCATATCAGATGCTAAAAGCAATCTGGTCATAACTTGTGATGGCTACTACCGCAGAGGAAAAGTGGTATCCCAGAAACATAAAGTTGATGAAGGACTCATTTGCTGCGGGCAGGTCAAGGATGTTATTGTAGTCCAACATGCCAACAATGATATCGTCATGAGTGAAGGCAGAGACATGTGGTGGCATGATCTTATGGAAAAGACCGACACTAAATGTGATTCCGAGGTTATGGATTCAGAGGATATGCTCTTTTTGATGTACACAAGTGGTACCACAGGAAAACCAAAGGGAATCGTGCATACTACCGGTGGATACATGGTGGGCACCCATATCAGCACCAAATGGATATTCGACCTCAAGGAAGATGATATATACTGGTGCACAGCTGACTGTGGGTGGATAACAGGACATTCATATCTTGTATATGGTCCACTTTCAAATGCAGCAACAATTTTGATGTATGAGGGTGCACCAGATTATCCAGACAAGGATAGATTCTGGGATATTGTGGAAAAGCATAAGGTCACTATTCTTTACACTGCACCGACTGCCATTAGAACATTCATGAAATGGGGCACAGAATGGCCTGAAAAGCATGATCTTTCAACACTTAGACTTCTGGGTTCTGTTGGAGAGCCAATCAATCCGGGTGCATGGCTATGGTACCATGAGAATATAGGAAATGGAAAATGCCCGATTGTAGATACATGGTGGCAGACTGAGACAGGAATGATAATGATATCAGCACTTCCAGGAATTACCACTACAAAGCCAGGAAGTGCAACCCGAGCATTCCCTGGAATTGATGCTGTTATTCTTGATGAAAAAGGTAATGAGCTTGAGCCGGGACAGGATGGACTGCTAGCTATTCGCAAACCCTGGCCAAGTATGGTGCGTACAGTCCATGGAGATGAACAGCGATTCATAGATACTTACTGGAGCAAGTGGGACAACAAGACCTATTTCGCAGGAGATGGAGCCAAGATGGATTACGATGGCTATTTCTGGATAATAGGACGTGTTGATGATATCATACAAGTTTCAGGACACCGTATTGGTACAGCCGAGGTTGAGAGTATACTTGTTGGACATTCTGCAGTTGCAGAAGCCGGAGTTGTCGGGAAGATAGATGAAATAAAAGGCGAAGCCATATGGTGCTATGTCACCCTCAAGACTGGCTTTGAGGAAACTGAAGAGTTGAAAACTGAGCTGATCAAGCATGTTGCAAAGAATATTGGACCTTTTGCAAGACCAAAGATGCTGATATTCTCCGATGACCTTCCAAAGACCCGGAGTGGCAAGATCATGCGCAGAGTGCTCAAAGCAATTGCAAATGGAGCAGAGACAGGAGATGTTACTACTCTGCAGGACCCTGATGTTGTAACAACACTAAAAGAGAAAACTGCGAAAGCCCAATCAATTTAAGGGCTTTCTCATTTTAAAAATACTGAAATTTAAGAATTATATCTTACATTACAGTTCAATACCAAGGCTCTCACCTATAGCATGAACATCAACATTCTTCTGAATAAGTTCAACGACCTTGTCGAGTTTGACCTGCTGCTTGATGTGGGCATGACCAATTAGATACTCCATCCTCTCAATGGTATTCATGGTGTCACCACGAACCATGATTACAGGAATATCAGCTTCTTCTGCACTGGCAAGCACAGCACCACTTGGATGCATATTTCCGGTAAGTACCAGGCATTTTACCCTACTTTCAATTGCAGCCATCTGAAGATCAGCCCTATCGCCACCAGTAATTACCAGACTGTCAGGATTGCGTCTGAAATACTTAATAGCAGACCCTACTTCCATAGCACCGACCAAATAGTGTTTCACAAGATCATTAAGATTTCCGGCACCTACGAGTACCTCTGCATGCAGATCCTCGACTATTTCTGAAAGGGAAACAGAGCGAAGTGTCTCATCTTCCGGAATAACACCAAATACATGAATTCCACGCTTTTCTAAGAATGGAATAACTAATTCATTTGCCCTTTTAAGCTTAGCTTTTGGAACCTCATTTAAGATAACACCTGCAAGTATTCCCTCTTCGGGTATGATGCGAATATCACACAATATACGATCTATAGCAAAAATAGAATCATAGCGAGTTACCAGCAGCATTTTTGTGTCAAGTTTGGATGCTATTTCAGGATCTGAAAGATTATACATCGCACCACTGCCAATACCTCCGGCACCTTCGATGAGAACAATATCCTTTCCTTCAGATATCTTAGAATATGATCTTATTAATCTTTCATCAAGGTCTTTTTCAACACCCATCAAAGCATCATTTGCCAGGCTGTCTGTAAGATGAATAGGAGTGATATATTTACTTGGATCATGCAAGTCAAGCAATTTCTTTATGCCTTCTGCATCCTCATCTGCCAAAGAACCGTGTACATCCACCAGAAGATTTCCGATCGGCTTCATATAGCCAATTGAATATCCTTTTTCTTGGAATATCCTACCCAAACCCATGCAAATTGAACTTTTACCTGAAAATTCCTCTGATGAACTAACCAAAATTGATACCATGCTCTTGCTCCCTTTCATATCTGCTATCTAAAAATTACGTGTAATTAATTTATATCTATCGTTAAACGAACGTCCATTGCCACACAACCCTGACCATCGGGCATTACCATTAAAGGATTTATTTCAAACTCCAGTATTTCCGGATGATCAGTCACAAGCTGTGATGCTTTCATCAATGCATCAATTATTGATTTAATATCAGATGGTGCTTCGCCCCTGACACCTGCTATCAGCGGATATGTCTTGACGGTCGAAACCATGTGCTTTGCTTCGCTCTCACTTATTGGTGCCACTGCAAAAGATACATCTTTCAGGAACTCAACATAAGTTCCACCAAGACCGAACATCAATAACGGTCCAAATTGAGGGTCGCGGTCCATTCCCACAATGACCTCTTTTCCACCACTAAGCATCTTTTGTATCTGTACACCTGTGATCAAAGCATCGGGCATGTAATGACGAACATCAGACATCATAGTGATATAGGCACGCTCCACATCATCTGCATGTTCAAGATCAAGGCGAATACCACCCACATCGGTCTTATGGGAAATATCCGGAGAAAGTATCTTCATCACAACAGGGTAGCCAACATCCTCAGATATAGATATAGCTTCAGGAAGGGTTTTTGCAATCCCGGAACCTACAACCGGAATACCATATGATGCTAAAAGGTCGAGAGATTCAAGACCTAAGGTTCTTCTGCCCTCTGTCTTGGCTTCCTGTACAATAGACTCGGCCAGCTCCACATCTGCATCAAATGCTTTAGGCAAGCCATATTTCTTGTTCTTTATAGCATAGTAATCGCAAAGCGCATTCATACTGGCCACTGCCCTTTCAGCAGATGAGTAATTTGGAATGTTGTTCCTGTTGAGAATATCCTCAGCCGGGGAAACACGAGTACCACCTGCAAAGTTGCATATTATAGGCTTTTCGGATTCCTTGATCTTCTTTGCAACCATCTCAGCTATTGCAGGCACATCGGTCATTGCCTGAGGTGATAATAAAAAAACAATTCCGTTAACATTGGTATCTCCCAATACTGCGTCCAGAGCAGCTTCATATATTTCCGCACTTGCATCACCCAATACATCCACTGGGTTATAGAAATTTGCAGCAGGAGGAAGAGATTCCCTTAATTGTTCGATCGTTGTATCTTCAAATGAAGCAATTGATAATTCAGAATTATAACATGCATCTGCAGTCAATATTCCAAGACCACCTGCATTGGTGACCACAGCAATATTTCTACCTTTAGGAAGTGGGTAAACAGAAAAAGCACGGCAATAATCAAGCATCTCTTCTAAAGAATCAGCCCGTAACACACCACTTTGCCTAAAACCTGCATTGTATGCAGCATCAGATCCTGCAAGAGTTCCAGTATGTGATGATACGGCTCTTGAACCTACTGAGGTCCTACCGGATTTTACTATTATTACCGGTTTTGACTGAGTCACACGCTTAGCTATTTTAATAAATTCAGGACCATCTTTTACGCCCTCAAGATAAGCAGCTATCACTGCTGTAGAATCATCGTTCTCGAAATATTCAAGGAATTCATTCTCAGCAAGGTCCGCTTTATTTCCAAGACTTATGAATTTGGAAAAACCGACCCCGATCCTGTCAGCCCAATCAAGTGTCACGGAGCATATGGCACCTGATTGTGACATCATAGCAATATTGCCTTGATATGCCATACCTGCTGCAAAAGAAGCGTTCAGATTGCATCCGGTATTAATGATACCGAGACAATTAGGACCTACCATATCGATATTGTATTTCTCACAAAGTGCAGCACATTCCCTTTCAAATCTTGCTCCTTCCACACCTGCTTCTTTAAAGCCGGCAGATATTACAATGATGTTTTTCACACCTGCCTGTCCACACATATCCACAGCTTCCGGGACAAACTTAGCAGGGATAACTATTATGGCAAGGTCTACCTTCATATCAGCAGGCACATCAAGTATACTAGGATAGCAAGGAAGTCCCAGTATCTCATCGACCTGTGGATTTATGGGTATAATGGTCTTTTCCTTGTTAATCAACAGATTTTCAAGTACTGCCCTCCCGACTTTGCCTTCTTTTCTTGAAGCACCTATTACAGCTATAGAATCTGGATCAAACATTTTTTCAAGCATATTATTCCCTTTAATTACTGATTATTTCCTGAAAAGTTCTTTCGGTATATAAGGGTACAATGATACATAAAATAATGGGCGAAATATAAAATAGAACAAAGTAAGGAAAGAATAAGATCGAAACTAACGTTTAATCCTTCTGTATCGTTTGCCATCCGTGTTAGTAATGTGTGCGTGCATCCCCTTGATATCTGTATGATATCTTTTACCCATAACACCAACGAGAAGCAAGAGTATCAGGCCCATTAGTACAAATACAAAGAAAAGTGATCTCTGCTCATCAGGAGATTTGATCTCTGTATTTTCAGGAGTATCACTGACAACGTCATCAACAACCGAATTTACAGTTTGATCCTGAGATATCAATTCTGCAAGGTCAAAGCTTGTGATAGCAAATGGGGAAAAACCCGGAGTTTTTGAAGTAAAGTAGACGTAACTATTATCCTCATCAGAAATTGTGGTGTCCAGATACTCCCATGCACCCCCAGAGTAACGACAAAGAGTGATGTGCTCCAATTCTATTTCATTATTCTTTATCCACTCTTTTTCAACCTTGAATGCAACCTCAGCACCATATACAAGATCTGATGAGAACTTTGAATCACCCATCCAGATGTTCATGTTCTTGTAAACAATACCCGAAGGCACTTCATCCACAATAGTTGTCGGACCTTTTAGATTTTCAATAATGGTCTTTACCTGACCACCGTTCAGTCTGGAAGTGAAGACAATGGAAGTGATTGGGTTATCTTGCTCTATGAACTTAAAGACGGTTTCCTTATCCTTTACAACAGGTCGTATCTTATATTCCTTAAAGTCAATATTCTCAAATTTCTCTCCAGTATTCTGCGAACCACCGCCACCTCCGCCACCACCGGAGGAACTTGGGGCTGAAGTAATTACAACAGGTTCTTTCACAGTTAAGAGAATAGTTTCATAATCAGTAAATTCCTGATCGCTAACACTAAAACCAATAGTGTATTCCCCTTCCTGCTCAGGTAATGCTTTCCAGGAAAAGATCTGGGTAGAGGCATTGAAACTTGCACCAGATGGCAAGCCTGTGGCAGCATATGTAAGATTATCATTGTCACCATCTGAAGCATTTATTTCAAATTCCAGAGTTTCATTGAAAATAGCTTTTTTTGCACCGACTGAGGAAAGTTCAGGTGGCATATTAGTATCCTCTACATTAATTGTGACAGGAGTTGAATTTTTTAATTCGCCATCTGATACCGTAAAATCTATTATGTGTGTACCACTGTCAGAATATTCAGGGGTCCAGATGAATGTATTTCCCTGAAATTTACCAAGTGAAGGATCGGTTGAATAAAAAAGCGAGTCACCATCAGGGTCGGTTGCACTGATATTAATCACAAGCATTTCAGTTTCATTGATAGAGCCACCGATAATAAAATCTATTTCCGGCACTCTGTTTACATTTTGTACATCAAGAACAAAATGCTGGAAAACTTTAAAATCAGGATATGATTTTTCCTGAGCACTGAACTCTAAAAGATGAATTCCCGACTGTTCATATGAAGGGGTCCATTCGAATAATAAAGATGGTAGTCCATAAGATGAACCATCTGGATGTAAAACCATATCATTCCATAGATCTACACCTGTTACATTCACCTTGAATGATAGTGATTCGTTTTCAAGGATATTTGAAAGAGATATTGGTTCGAAAACTGGTGGTTGGGATGAATTCCCCACAAATATTCTCATATCCTTAGTTTCAGAATAATTAATGCCATCACTAACATTGAATTTCAGCATATATTCCGCCCCGTTATTGGCATTACTAGGCGTCCATGCAAAATATCCGGAGTTGAATGAAGATCCGGCAGGAAGTGTAGTTTCATTGTAAAATGTTAAGCTATCCCCATCAAAATCATATGCTTCAAGACTAAAATTTATAGTATTGTCAGGTGCAACTACCTTATCAGATATTGAAAACAAAATAGGTTTTCGATTCACATTCTCAACTGTGATTTTAGTGGTCTGATATACCTCATCTACGCCATCATTAACAGCAAAATTGATCGTGTACTCTCCTGCACTTTCATAGGATGGTGTCCAAGTAAATTTATTACCTGTGATCAAGCCGAAAGAAGTAGATTTAGAATATTCAAGAATATCACCATCTATATCTGTAGCCACGAGTATAATTTCAATCGATTCAGTCTCGTTGATAGTATAGTCAGAAATTGGCTGCAATTGTGGAAGACGGTTGGTATTGGAAACAGTGATTTCAACGTATTCAGAATCAGAAAGATTACCTTCAGAAGCAATAAATTCAACTTGATATGATCCTGATTGATTGTATTCAGGAATCCACTCAAAAAATCCAGAATTTATATCCAATTGTGCACCTTGCGGAAGATTGGGAGATGTGTACTGAAGAGCATCATTATTTTCATCAGTTGCTAGCAGGGTGAAAGACAAGGAATTATTTTCCTGCACACTTTTAGGACCGATCAGATCCAATGAGGGAGCGACATTTACAGCTTCAGCTAAAGCAACTGAGCTAGTAAAAAGAAGTACGAACAAGCACAAGCATAAAACAAACGATCCAAAAGCTTTTGACCATAAATAAAAATCTTCCGATAAGAACCGTTTTTTAAAGTATTGAGCACTTTCCACCATTCATTGAATGATTTACTTGACAAGTATTAAAGATTATGGAAAATAAAAATCAATATATAATTTTATGAAATAAAATATGAATAAAGTGATAGGAGGGAATTATATAAATTCCCCATCAGCAATATCAACGCTTTATACGCCTGTAGCGCTTACCATCCGGGTTACCAAGTTGTGTGCGAACCTTGGAATAGTAATCTCTTTTCTTGTAACCATAGAATATAATTCCAAGAACTCCTATCAGAATTATAATAGGAAGCGCAATGGAAGGACTCTTTGTTTCCTGATTCTCTGCATTTGCTTGCACAGGAACCGTATCATCAACTGTTGAACTCATTTGCTGCTCTACATTTTCTGATACTGCAGGAAGTTTTTCAGACTCCGGGTCAAGAGCTTCTAGATCCCATTCATTTACAGACGAGATGGCAAATGGAGAGAATCCTGGTGACTCTGCAATGAAGTATGCATATACCTCATCCTCTCCGGTAGATGTAGTCTTAAGTATATCCCATGATCCGGAATACCTGCATAGACTGATAGATGAAGGATCGATTTGATTTTCCTCCATCCAGACCTTATCAACCTTGAACATGATCTTTGCATCAGATACCATAGCAGGTACGAATTTACCGTCACCAACCCAGATATTCATATTCTTGTATACATTACCTGGTGCAGGTCCCGATACAAGAGATGATGTATCCTTGAGAGCTTCGATTATGGTTTTGGTCTGACCACCGTTGAGGGATGAAATAAAGCTTAAAGAGATTATACTATTATCCTCTTTTACAAAGTTGAAGACAGTATTTCTATCCTTTACAACGGATTTGATAGCATAATCCTTGAAATCAATATTCTCGAATTCCTCACCTGTATTCTGTGAGCCACCGCCTCCGCCGCCGCCACCACTTGATGTAGGCTTGCTTGCGACTTCACTTTCCAGCACTGTTATTGAAACATTCTGATTATCAAAGTCTGTACCATCAGTTACATTGAATTGTATTGTGTATGTTCCTTTTTGACCATCAGCAGGAGTCCAGCTGAAAACATGACTGATATTGTTGAATGTTGAACCGTTTGGCAATCCTGCAGCTGAGTAGCTAAGAGAATCATTGTCATACACATCTGTTGCATTTATAGTAAATTGAAGATTCTCGGTTTCCGTTACTGACTTTGATGAAATGTAGTTAAGGACTGGTGGCGCATTTACGTCATTTACAACTATACTAGTTGTGCCTGAAGTGTTCACAACACCATCTGAAACTACAAATTCCATATTGTAAGTGCCACTGTCAAGATAATCGGTATTCCATGTGTATGCATCGCCGGAAAGTGTACCTGTAGTGTTACCGGAATCGTTTATCCATACAGACACTGTCTGATCAGTATCCGGATCATTGGCTCCAAGATTGATTGTCAGTGTTTCACTTTCGTTTATTGTGTAACTGGGATTAAGTGAGTTGAATGCAGGTGCACGATTCAAATTACTGATGTTTATTGGAACCACCATGGTATCTGAAAAACCTAGATTATCTTCAACTATAAACTGCACAGAATATAGACCTGATTCATCAAAGTCAGGAGTCCATGTGAATTTAATTGCAGTAGCATTTGAAGATATTTTTGCAGTTGACGGTGCACCTGAATGAATATAAGTTAGTTCATCTTCAGAATCTATATCAGTTGCAGTAACAGTGAATGAAATTTCTGAGCCTTCGGTTCCATTCTGAATGCCAATTGGAGTGAATTGAGGTGCAACATTTGTATTATTTACTGCAATTAGAACCACTCTTGAATCAAAAAGCTCACCATCACTTACAGTGAAATTTACGTGATAGATTCCTTTGTCATTAACAGTTGGAACCCATGTGAAAACATTATTATCAAGCTCACCAAAACTTACATTTTTGTAATAGTACAGAGGGAAGTCATCATCGGGATCAGATGCGACAAGAGTAATGTTTACAGGTTCAGTTTCATTCACTGAAACGCTTTTAATATATGGAAGTGTAGGAGCACGATTTACATTCAATACAGTTATAGTAACGGACTGATTTGCATCAAGTTCACCATCTGTAGCAGTAAATTCAACGTTGTAAGTACCATTGGACTCAAAGTCGGTATTCCAGGTAAAATTACCATCGATTATTGAACCGTTCCCGAAATCAAAGGAGTAGGTCAGTTCATCACCATCTTGATCAAATGCTCCAATGGGAATTACAAGTGTTTTGTTTTCGTAAGCTGTTACATCTGAGATTTCTGGTATCTCTGGAGCACGGTTGTTATTATTGACTGTTATTGTTATGATTTCACTAACAACATCGATATCATCGGTTACATTGAACTCGACAGTGTAAACACCGGAATCATCGAAGTCGGTTACCCAGGTGAA
>Ga0102925_1000373_pt1 | contig 23956 bp, 21 predicted proteins | sample SalPonR1_A_D1_MG_FD_78216 | JGI IMG/M metagenome (GOLD analysis project Ga0102925, IMG submission 78216) | Salt pond soil microbial communities from South San Francisco under conditions of wetland restoration - Salt Pond MetaG R1_A_D1_MG | ecosystem: Environmental > Aquatic > Marine > Intertidal...
GACAGGTCCCACACCAACAGCGTCTGATCCGCGCCCGCAACCGGGCCGACGGCGATCTCGCCCGTGTCACCCGTGCCACCGCCCGATCCGCCCGCAAGGTCGCTGTCGCCGTAGATCAAATCATCGCCCGCGCCACCCTCGATGGAATCCTCGCCCGCGCCGCCGAAGACCGTGTCATCGCCCGCGCCCGCGAACACCGCGTCATTGCCGCCAAGCGCGTCGACGATATCGTCATCAGGCCCCGCGCCCGGCTGGACAGCGTCGCCCGCGTCGATCATGTCGCCATCGGGGTCGCCCATATACCCTGCGTCGATCAGGTTCGCGCTCTCATCGCCCGACACGACGCCATCCAGGTTCTGCCCCGCGCGATAGCCTGCGTCGATTTCGCCAAGTGTCTGGCCCTTATCAACGTAAAGCTGATCCGTCCTGCCCGTCGCCTGATCCCCGTCACTGTCGGCACTGAAATCGCCGACATCCTTTTCCACCAGCGTCTCGTTACCGATCGCAGTGGGAAACTGAATTGAATAGGTGCCTGAGGAAAGACCCGTGAACTCATAGTTGCCGAACGCATCCGTCGTGGTGGTGGCCTTCACATTGCCATGTGCGTCCAAAAGCGTGATCAGCTGCCCGGCGATGCCCGGCTCGAACGCGCCGGCGCCGTTGATCTCCGTATTGTCGGCATTGGTATCGTGGTATACCCGGCCCAGGATCGCAGAGTTCTTCGGATCGAACAAAAAGGTCATAGTCATACTCCTTTACGCGGGCCGACATCACAGACAGGCAAGCCGCTACACCTTCCACATCCCGACGGTCAGGCGACGCTGCGGAGAGACGGCGACCGGCACAATGACCCTGAATTCGCTAAGAGGAGGTGTTGGCAGTTCACACGCCATCAGGACGCAGCTTCTGCTGCATCCAGTGCACTCGTCCGGCGCGGCCCGACGATCACACACCCCCACGTCTTGCGACATGGACCTTGTGCGGTCGCCCCCTTGACCAGCAAACATCGCCCCCCAGTTGGGCTTGTCTTGTTTTAGACAGAGAGGCGCGTCCAAAAAAGTGAAATTTGTCCGAAAACTGACAACATATTGTTCCGAAGCCGACGAAACTGGGATTTCCGTCATATTGCCGACAGTCAAAAACACCCAATCGTTTCCTTAAAGGATACAATCAGCGTCGTTCAACACCTCAATAAAATATGGAATTATGGCCGATATTCGGCCAGTTGATGGTTAATGCAGCGCCACGCTTCTGTTTCCAAAATGGCAACAGGGGGAAAATGGCAGAAATATGGTCATACTTGCGTCGCCCCCCATGGAGCGCCCTTTCACGTGGCATCAATTCACCCAGTTTCCGCTGACCGGCCACGAATCGGAAACAGCCGCGACCGAATCGCAGCATGCTGTCGGCTTTTCGACATAATCGTCTTTCCGGGAATTTCTGGTGCCCAAGGCGAGACTCGAACTCGCACGGTATTGCTACCGGGGGATTTTGAATCCCCTGCGTCTACCATTCCGCCACTTGGGCCCGGTGCGGGTTTCTAACCAAGGCTCGGCGCCTCGTCCAGTGCCAGCGCGCCGTTTTTTGCGTTGTCCCGCCCCTCCGGTCTTGACCCCACCCCCCGCACATGGTCGAAGACGGCACCCTTGAGACAAGCAAGCGCGGTTAACATGCTCAGACGCCTTTATGACTGGACGATCCGCATGTCCGACCATCCCCGCGCCCTTTGGGTGCTGGCGCTGGTCTCTTTCATCGAAAGCTCGGTCTTTCCGATCCCGCCTGACGTGCTGATGATCCCGATGATCCTTGCGCGCCCGTCGCGGGCATGGCTGGTGGCGTTGGTGGCGCTGGTCTCTTCGGTGCTGGGCGGGCTTTTGGGCTATGCCATCGGCGCGCTGGCCTATGAACAGCTGGGGCAGCCGATCCTGCAATCGCTAGGCAAGGCCGACGCCATGTCCGAATTCAATACCCGCTTCAACGATTTCGGCTTCTGGGCGGTGCTGACCGCCGGGGTCACGCCCTTCCCTTACAAGGTCATCACCATCATGTCGGGCTGGACGGGGATGCCGCTGGTCACATTCATCGCCACCTCGATCCTGGCGCGCGGCTTGCGCTTTTTCCTGGTGGCGGCGCTTTTGTGGAAATTCGGCACCCCGATCCGTGACTTCATCGAGCGTCGCCTCGGGCTGCTCACCATTCTGTTTGTCGCGCTTCTCTTTGGCGGCTTCTACCTCGTTCGCCACCTATGACCTTTGACCGGCGCCTCCTCATCCTGATTGCCGCAGGCGGCTCGGGCCTGATGATGCTGGGCGCGCTCGGCTTTCAGTATATCGGCGCGATGCCGCCCTGCGATCTGTGTTACTGGCAGCGCTACCCGCATATCCTCGCCATCGGCCTCGGCCTGATCGCGCTGCTTGTGAAGCGCGCCGCGCTGTTTCCTCTGGCGCTGCTGGGGGCGCTTGCGACCCTCACCACCGCCGCCATCGGATTTTACCACAGCGGGGTCGAGCGCGCCTGGTGGGACGGCCCCGCCGCCTGCACCGCCGCGAACACATCCGGGCTCAGCTCCGATCAGCTCTTCGATCAGATCATGGCCGCGCCGCTCGTGCGCTGCGATGAAGTCCCCTGGGAGATGTTCGGCCTTTCGATGGCCAGCTGGAACACCCTCGCCTCCCTCCTCCTCGCCGCCCTCTGGATCATGGCCGCGCGGCGGGCGTGACCCCCGGTGTCAAAGGCGCTTGCCGTGCAGCTTGTTCACCGGCGCGAATAGCCCCCGGACATGGCCCCGCGACGGTTTTGTACAAACCCAGGCAACATCCTTGCGTATTTCGTACGAAACGGCTGTACAAAACGGACGTTTCGTACGGTTTCAAACCGCTCAGCTAGCCGATTTCCGTGTGTTCAGAAGCAGGCTGGTTTCCGAGCTCGCGATCCCGTCGAATTTCCTGATCTGACCCAGAATCGCGTCGAACGCCTCAAGCGTCTCGGTGCCGATCTCGACAATCAGATCCCAACGGCCATTGGTGGTATGCACCGCACGAACGGCGCTCAACCCGTTGATTTGGCGTATTATTCTGTCCGTCCCGCGCCCCTCGATACCGATCATCATCAGCCCCCGCACCGGATCGCGCGCCGCATCTCCCCTCAGAACGACGGTGAACCCGACAATCTCGCCCGACTGTTTCAACCGTTCGATCCTTGCCCGCACCGTTGTCCGCGACACCCCCAGCATCGCCGCCAAATCCGAAAGCGACGCCCTCGCATCATGGCGCAAGGCGGAAATCAGGTTCCGATCGGTCTCGTCCATTTCGCCAGAGTTCCTGTCCGTTTCGGTCAATATGCGCACTATTTGCGCAAATTGCCCGGTTCAAATCAACTCATTTCGGACGAATCTTTAGGAAACGTGAACAACCCGAGTGCAAAGAATGAACCCGAAAACCTGCATCCTGATCGGCGCCCCCGTCGATAGCGGCAAGGATCGCCAAGGCTGCCTGATGGGCCCCGACGCCTACCGCGTCGCCGGTTTGCCCGCCGCTTTGGCGGATCTTGGCCACACCACGCGCGACCTTGGCAACCTCACCCCCGATCCCGTTGCTACACCGGACGCAATGCCGGCCCATGTCCATGCACCGGCACAGACCATTGGCTGGACGCAAGCCATTGCAAAACAAGCGGAAATATCGGTTTCCGAAGGCTTGCCGATCTTCCTGGGGGGCGATCATGCGCTCTCGCTCGGCTCGGTCTCAGGCGTCGCCAACCATGCGGCGACACAGGGGCGCCCGCAATTTGTGCTGTGGCTTGACGCCCATAGCGATTTTCACACCCCGCATAGCAGCGCATCGGGCAACCTGCATGGCACGCCCCTCGCCTATGTCACTGGAAACAATGGATTTCCCGGCTTTGCGGACGTTGCCAACCCGATCCCCGAGGAGAATATCTGCATCCTCGGCCTGCGCTCCGTCGACGGCCCCGAGCGCGATATCCTCCAGCGCACCCGCATCCGCCGCCATGACATGCGCGAGATCGACGAAAGCGGCATTGCCAAGCCTCTCGCCGCCTTCCTCGACCATGTCGCCAAGGCCAAAGGCATGCTGCATGTCTCACTCGATGTTGATTTCCTCGACCCGTCCATCGCCCCCGCCGTCGGCACCACCGTCCCCGGCGGCGCCACGATCCGCGAGGCGCATCTGGTTATGGAGATGATCTGCGACAGCGGGCTGATGACCTCGCTCGACCTCGTGGAACTCAACCCGTTTCTAGATGATCGCGGCCGCACCGCACAGGTGATGGTCGATCTGACCGCCTCCGCGCTTGGTCGCCGCGTCTTTGACCGCCCAACGCAAGCCTTTGGCTGAAAAGGATAAAACAGATGCCGCATATCCCCCCTTCCAACAAGGCGCTGGTGCCTTTCGTCTCGGTCGAGAACATGATGAAACTTGTGCATCACATCGGGATCGAAGAGATGCTGCGCGGGCTGGCCGATTATATCGAACAGGATTTCCGCCGCTGGGATCTGTTTGACAAGACCCCCCGCGTCGCCAGCCATTCCGCCGAGGGTGTGATCGAACTGATGCCGACCTCGGATGGCGAGGTCTATGGTTTCAAATACGTGAACGGCCACCCCAAGAACACAAGCGCGGGCCTGCAGACCGTCACCGCATTCGGCCTTCTGGCCAATGTCGGCAATGGCTACCCGGTGTTGCTTTCGGAAATGACCGTGCTCACGGCCCTGCGCACAGCGGCGACCTCGGCGATGGTTGCGAAATACCTGGCCCCCAAAGGCGCCGACACGATGGCAATGATCGGCAATGGCGCGCAATCGGAATTCCAGAGCCTCGCGATGAAGGCGATCTGCGGCCTGAAATCCGTGCGCCTGTGGGATATCGACCCGGCGGCGACCCACAAGGCCGCCAATAATCTCAAGGGATTGGGGCTGGATGTTCATGTATGCAGCAGCGCCGAAGACGCCATGGAAGGCGCCCAGATCATCACCACCTGTACCGCCGACAAGCAATATGCCACGATCCTCACCGACAACATGATCGGCACAGGCGTTCATATCAACGCCATCGGCGGCGACTGCCCAGGCAAGACGGAACTGGCCCCCGGCGTGCTGCACCGCGCAGATATCTTCGTCGAGTATCCCGAACAGACCCGGATCGAGGGCGAGATTCAGCAGCTTGCCCCCGATCACCCTGTCACCCAGATGTGGGAAGTGATCAACGGCAGCAAGCCGGGGCGCAGCAGCGCGGGGCAGATCACGCTTTTTGACAGTGTCGGCTTCGCGATCGAGGATTTCAGCGCCCTGCGCTATATCCGCGACCATATCGGCGGCACCGATCTCTATCTGGAGCTGGACCTGCTGGCCGATCCGGACGATCCGCGCGACCTTTTCGGGATGCTGAGCCGCGCCGCGCCGTGACAAGAAAAAAGGGGCGCCCTTGGACGCCCCTGAGGTTCACGAGATCAGGCTCACTATTTGTACCGCCCGGTTTCTGCCTGCGGCCCGATCCGCGCGGGGCGAGCGCACCCGCCCCGGAAAAGGATGGACGAAGCAAATGGTCCGCCCCACCCTGTGGCTTCGGGACCGCGGGCCGCCTGTAAAGGCCCGCTGGTCCCTACACGCCCCCCGTCAGGGGCGCGATCCTTCAGCTACACCCGCTTGTCGCACCGCAGGTGTTGCATTTCATGCAGGTGCCGTTGCGCACCAGCGTGTAGTTGCCGCATTCGCCGCAGGCCTCGCCCTCATAGCCCTGCATGCGCGCCTTGGTGGCGGCGTTCATCGTCAGGCTGCCCGAGGCCGTGGCCGTCGTGGTGGTCGAACTGGCGGTATAGGAGGCCGTCGCGCTGGCCGTTTCAGGCACCAGCGTCTGCAGCGTCTGCACCGGATCGCCGCCGGCCGCCGCCATCCGCGACTGGCCGCCATTCAGAACCACCAGTTCCTGGGGCAGGCGCTTGCGCAGATAGCCGGTCGAGCTGATCTGCTTGAGCACCTCCAGCGAACGCGATGCCGCGGCGTCACTCATTTCGCTGACATTCGACACGCCCTCTTCCTCGCCACGGCCCAGATCGTCAAATGACGCGCCTTCGGGCTTCACATGGGCAAGATCGGTGCGATCCAGGTAGCTGACCGCCAGTTCGCGGAAGATATAGTCCAGGATCGAGGTCGCGTTCTTGATGCTGTCATTGCCCTGCACCATGCCCGCGGGCTCGAATTTGGTGAAGGTGAAGGCATCGACGAATTCCTCCAGCGGCACACCGTATTGTAGGCCGACCGACACGGCGATGGCGAAATTGTTCATCATCGCCCGGAAACCGGCGCCTTCCTTGTGCATGTCGATGAAGATCTCGCCAAGATTGCCATCTTCGTATTCGCCGGTGCGCAGATAGACCTTGTGGCCCCCCACGATCGCCTTCTGGGTGTAACCCTTGCGGCGTTCGGGCATCTTCTCGCGGTGCGATTTGACGATTTCCTTGACGATCACCTTCTCGATGACCTTCTCGGCCAGAACGGCGGCCTTTTCCTGCACCGAGCCGCTTTCCAGGATCTCGGCGGCCTCGTCATCATCCTCGACCAGCGCCGATGCCAGCGGCTGGCTCAGCTTGGAGCCGTCACGGTAAAGCGCATTTGCCTTCACCCCCAGCGACCAGCTCAGCTCATAGGCTTTCTGGCAATCCTCGATGGTGGCGTCGTTGGGCATGTTGATCGTCTTCGAGATCGCCCCCGAGATGAAGCTCTGCGCCGCTGCCATCATGTAGATATGGCTGTCAACGCTCAGGTAACGCTTGCCCTTCTTGCCACAGGCATTGGCGCAATCGAAGATATGGTAGTGATCTTCGCTCAGATGCGGCGCACCCTCCAGCGTCATGGTCCCGCAGACATGGTCGTTGGCGGCTTCGATATCGGCCTTGGAGTAACCAAGATGCGCCAGCATGTCGAAGGTCGGATCGTTCAGCTTCTGGGCCGGGATACCCAGCACATTGGTGCAGAACTCTTCGCCAAGGGTCCACTGGTTGAAGACAAAGCGGATATCAAAGGCCGAGCCAAGCGCTCCATCGATCTTTCCCAGCTCGTTGGGGCCGAAACCGTGGCCGACCAGCGAGGTGTGATTGATCCCCGGCGCGTTGCCGATGGTTCCATGACCGACCGCGTAGCTGACGATCTCCTCGATCTGTGCCGAGCCATAGCCCAGCTTTTCAAGGGCGGCGGGCACCGACTGGTTGATGATCTTGAAGTAACCGCCACCGGCCAGCTTCTTGAACTTGACCAGCGCGAAATCGGGCTCGATCCCGGTGGTGTCGCAATCCATCACCAAGCCGATCGTGCCGGTCGGCGCGATCACGGTGGACTGGGCGTTGCGATAGCCGTGTGTTTCACCCAGCTTCAGCGCCTCGTCCCAGCTCGCCATCGCCAGATCGACAAGCCGCCCGTCAGGACAGTTGGACAGGTCCAGCGGTACCGGCTTCACGTCCAGCCCCTCGTAACCCTCGGTCGCGCCATAGGCGGCGTTGCGGTGGTTGCGAATGACGCGCAGCATGTGCTCGCGGTTGCGCTTGTAGCCCGCGAAGGGGCCAAGCTCCCCGGCCATCTCGGCGCTGGTCGCATAAGCCACGCCGGTCATGATCGCCGTCAGCGCACCACACAGCGCGCGCCCCTCGGCACTGTCATATCCAAGGCCCATGTTCATCAGCAGCCCGCCGATATTGGCATAGCCCAGGCCAAGCGTGCGGAAATCAAAGCTGCGCTGCGCGATTTCCTTTGAGGGGAACTGCGCCATCATCACCGAGATTTCCAGCGTCACGGTCCAGAGCCGCGTGGCATGCATATAGCTGTCGGCGTCGAACTTCCCTTCGTGGAAGAACTGCAACAGGTTCATCGAAGCCAGGTTGCAGGCCGTATCATCGAGGAACATGTATTCCGAACACGGGTTCGAGCCGCGGATCTCGCCATCTTCCGGGCAGGTATGCCAGGCATTGACGGTGTCGTGATACTGGATGCCCGGATCGGCGCAGGCCCAGGCCGCGTGACCCACATCTTCCCACAGGTCGCGCGCCTTGATCGTCTTGGCGACGCTGCCATCGGTGCGGTTCAGCAAGGCCCAGTCGTCATCGTTCTCGACCGCCTTGAGGAACGCATCCGTCACCCGGATCGAGTTGTTCGAATTCTGCCCCGACACGCTGGCATAGGCTTCGGAATCCCAGTCCGTGTCGTAGGTCGGGAACTCGATGCTGCCATAACCCTGGCGCGCATAATCCAGCACGCGCTTGATATAGGTTTCGGGGATCTTCATCTGCTTGGCACCGCGGATCGCGGCCTTCAGCGACTCGTTCTTCTTGGGATCGACGGAATCCTCGCTGCTGCCATCCCATTCGCGGATCGCGGCGAAAATCTCGTTCAGGCGCTGCTCGTGGATCTTGGAACCGGCCACGATCGAGGCGACCTTCTGCTCTTCCTTGACCTTCCAGTTGATGAACTCCTGGATATCGGGGTGGTCTGCATCGCAGATCACCATCTTGGCCGCGCGCCGCGTGGTGCCGCCCGACTTGATTGCGCCCGCCGCGCGGTCGCCGATCTTGAGGAAACCCATCAACCCCGACGACTTGCCGCCACCCGAAAGGGACTCGCCCTCGGCGCGCAGGCTCGAAAAGTTGGTGCCGGTGCCCGAACCGTATTTGAACAGGCGGGCCTCGCGCACCCACAGATCCATGATGCCGCCATCGCCCACCAGGTCGTCGCCGACCGACTGGATGAAACATGCATGAGGCTGCGGGTGCTCATAGGCGCTGCTCGATCTGGTCAGTTCGCCCGTCTGGTAATCCACGTAGTAATGGCCCTGGCTGGGGCCGTCGATGCCATAGGCCCAGTGCAGGCCGGTGTTGAACCATTGCGGCGAGTTGGGCGCCGCCATCTGGCGCGCCAGCATGTAGCGCATCTCGTCGTAATAAGCGCCGGCATCCTCTTCGGTGGTGAAGTATCCGCCCTTCCAGCCCCAATAGGCCCAGGCCCCGGCCAGGCGATCAAAGACCTGCTTGGCGCTGGTTTCGCCACCGAAACCGTCATTGTTCTTCGCGGGCGCCGAGCGCCACAGGAATTCCGGCACGTCCTTTTCCTTGACGCGTGTGCTCTTGTTGGGCACGCCCGCCTTGCGGAAGTATTTCTGCGCGATCACGTCGCTGGCCACCTGGCTCCAGCCTGCGGGCACTTCGACCTCGTCCAGCCTGAAGACGGTGGTTCCGTCAGGATTGCGGATCTCGGAACTCGTGGTCACGAATTCCAGCTCCGCGTATGCGTCTTGCCCTGCCTTGGTGAATTTTCTTTCGATCTTCATTGTCTTGCTGCCCCATGTTCAGCGTTTCACTTCGAGCCTACCGCCCCCGTGGCTTCGTCAAGCCGCGGCCATTCGCAGGAACTCCCCCCGCTCCCGCGCCAAGCAAAACGGCGCAAGAATGACATCCCGGTACGTCCGGGTTGTGTTTTGGAGTTCTGTCCCGTCCCGGCGCCCGCACACTATATGTTGTGGCTTTGCGACCGGCCCCCACAATCTGGCGTATGTAGCCATAGAGGGTCAACGTAATTTTTCGCGTTTTTTTGCAAAAATCATGTTGACCTTGCGCGCCCCTTGCCCCGGCGTCAGACCCCCTGTGATTCATCCTGCCGGGCGCTGGCTTGGCGTTCGTGGCAAAGGAAAACTGACGCCACCCCGCGAAAGCATCCTTATTCAAGGCGCTTAGCGCGGTTTCCTCATCCCTGCCCGTGATGCCGAGGGCCGGATCAAGGCCACAGTCCGGGCACTGAATGCCGCCGACTCGGGCCAATGGGCAGTTCCCGCGCAACAAGGCACAGCGGCCGCCGCCTCGCACAGCGAGTCCACAAAAATGCAACGTTCCTGTGACGCCCGGTGCGAAATCTGTCTCGGTGGGTGAGTTTCTGGGCGGTTTCTCTCTGGGCGGATTGTCTGGCGCCGCGCGTCGCGGCGCGCCCGACCAGAATCGCTGGGGCCAGCCCCTCGCGCCGTTATCACCGACGAACAGAAAGAGTGGTCGGGGCGGCGAGATTCGAACTCACGACCCCCTGTACCCAAAACAGGTGCGCTACCAGACTGCGCTACGCCCCGGACCGGCCCTGTCTCTACTCCGGCGACAAGGAATTGAAAACCCCTAACAGGGCCATGCCGCGCGATCCGTCTCGACCGATGGGTGACGCATCTGGCTGCCTTCAATGATACCCATCTGGCGGGCCAGGCCACCATTGATCTCGAGCACATATTGAATCGCGTCGCCGCCCATCTTTGGGCGCAGGTCATGGGGTTGCGCATTGTGGTGAATGCGCCGGACCGTGCCGGTCTCGTCCATGAAGATCATGTCGAGGGGAATCAGCGTGTCCTTCATCCAGAATCCAACCCGCTTTGGCGCCGGGTAGACGAACAGCATCCCGGCGCTGCGCGCCAGGCTGTCGCGATTCATCAGGCCCTTGGCGCGCGACGGCGCGTCATCAGCCAGTTCCACGGTGAATCGCGCCTGCCCCCAATCGCCCCTCAGCATCACTTGGTCACCCCGACAGTCATCCCCGGCCAAGGCCGGGACGGCGAGGCAGACCAGAAAGACGCAGGCGATCAGAGCTTGGATTGCTTTACGGCCATTTCCCATCCACACACCTCCGTGGCCATGCGGCCACGCTTACCTTCTATGACACGCATGGCCAGCGCCTCTCCGGGTTGCAGGTCAGCAAGCCCCGAGCGGCGCAATACCTCGACATGGACGAACACATCCTCGTCCCGTCCAAAGGTATTGGCAAAGCCGAATCCTTTTCCTTTGTCGAACCATTTGACTCGCGCCGGCTCCAGCGGAGCGGCGCGGATCACCTCCGGATCGATCTCGTCGAGATCGGAAAGGCCAGTGCCTTCACTGTCATCCGGTGGCTCGATGGCATACACCTCGACGGCCTGGATACCACGATCGGTATCCTGAACGTCGATCTCGACACCGGCCCGGTCAGCGACCGAACTTTGCCCGAAATTGCGCAATACATTGGCGTGTAACAAGATATCAGGACCGCCCTCATCGGCGATGACAAAACCGAAACCCTTTACGGGGTCAAACCACTTAACACGTCCTTTAATCCTACGCGTCGTTTCATTATCTTTGGTCACTTCATTCCTACCCAAAACAGTCTTTATCCCCCAAGACTACTCAAAGTTTTGCGATACATCCGCCCGCACTTGCAAGCAGAAAATCCATTTGTATTCAGGGCCTTGCATTTTACGAAACGTGAACGTCAAGGGTTCAGACGTTGAATTTCCCATTGGTTTTCAGGAGCTTCACGGCGCCAGAGGAACCTGTCATGCAGGCGAAACGCCCCGTCAGCCCAGAACTCCATTTCCACCGGTTCGACGCGAAATCCACCCCAGAAATCGGGCCTCGGCGGATTCGTGCCCTTCTGCGCGGTGATTTTCGCAACGCGCGCCATCAGCGCTCCGCGCGATTCCAGCGGCTCGGACTGGTGCGAGGCCCAGGCCCCCAACCGGCTTTTCAGTGAACGCGAGGCGAAATACTCATCCGCGGCGGCGCCATCCTCGCGGGTGACGTTGCCGCGAATGCGCAACTGGCGGCGCAGCGACTTCCAGTGCAGCACCATCGCCGCACGCCCCGACTGTTCAAGCTCACGCCCCTTCGCGCTCTGGTAATTGGTATAGAACCAGAACGCATCGGCGCTGATCTCCTTCAGAAGCACCATGCGCACATTGGGCAGGCCATCGGCATCCACCGTGGCCAGCGCCATCGCGTTGGGGTCGTTGACCTCGGCCTCGGTGGCCTCGTCGAGCCACCGCCTCGCGATCACGAACGGGTCATCCCCCGCGAATATTCCAGTTCTGTCCATCAGCTTCACCGCCTGTTTTCTTCCCGGCGCGTGGGCCTAGCCCCGCACGGGCAAAGACACAACCACCGGCAACGCGCAACCTTGCGTCATTCGCTTGTCCCTTGATGCGATACCGGCGATCGCCTAAAGGGAACCACACATGCATGTTGGGCCGAGGTCAAGAAATGTCAAATACACTGATGGCGGGAAAGCGCGGCCTGATCATGGGCCTCGCGAATGACAAGTCGATCGCCTGGGGCATCGCCAGGGCATGCGCCGATGCGGGCGCCGAGCTTGCGTTCTCCTATCAGGGCGAGGCGCTGAAAAAACGCGTCGGCCCGCTGGCCGAGCAGCTGGGCTCCAATATCGTGCTGCCCTGCGATGTCGGCGACATGGATTCGGTCGAGGCCCTGTTTGCCGATCTGGAAAAGGAATGGGGCACGCTCGACTTCGTGGTTCATGCCATCGGTTTCTCGGACAAGAGCGAACTGCGTGGCCGCTATGTCGATACCAGCCGCGACAATTTCCTCAACACGATGGACATCTCGGTTTATTCCTTCACTGCCATCGCGCAGCGCGCCGAAAAGATCATGCCCGAGGGCGGCGCGATGCTGACCCTGACCTATTACGGCGCCGAGCAGGTCATGCCGCATTACAACGTCATGGGCGTGGCCAAGGCCGCGCTTGAGGCCAGCGTGATGTATCTGGCCGAGGATCTGGGCAAGGACGGCATCCGCGTCAACGCCATCAGCGCCGGGCCGATCAAGACCCTCGCCGCCAGCGGCATCGGTGATTTCCGCTATATCCTGAAATGGAACGAGCTCAATTCGCCGCTGCGCCGCAATGTCACCATCGAGGATGTCGGCAAATCCGCGCTCTACCTGCTCAGCGATCTGGGCAGCGGCACCACGGGCGAGGTCCTGCATGTGGATGCCGGGTATCACGTCGTCGGCATGAAGGCCGTGGACGCGCCCGACATCGACAAGACCTGACCGCCACGGCGATGCCGCAGATGATCGACATCACCGCCCTGCTGGCCTTCAACATGGCCATCATGGGCGCGCTCGTCTCGCCTGGCCCCGCGCTTCTGGCGATGCTGCGCACGGCGCTTGGCACCGGGCGGCACGCGGGGTTTCTCTGCGGGCTCGGGCTGGCCTGCGGCGCGACCCTCTGGAGCCTTCTGGCTGTGCTCGGGCTCAGCGCGATCTTCGCCATCGCACCCTGGGCATTCATCGCGCTCAAGATCGCGGGCGGGCTTTACCTTGCGTGGTTCGCCTTCATGCTCTGGCGCAACGCCGACCGCCCCGCTCAGGCCGATCTGCCCGGCGGTCTTGGCGGCTTTCGCCTTGGGCTGGTCACCAACCTCGCCAATCCCAAGGCCGTGGTCTTCATCGCGGCGATCTTCACCACCGTCTTTCCGGCCATGCCGACCGGCACCGAGGCGGCGCTGGTGCTGCTCAATCACCTGGTGCTCGAGATCCTGTTCTACAGCCTTCTGACCCTCGGCCTCGGGATCGCAGCCGTCCGCGTGGTCTATCTCAAGTGCAAAGCCGTTTTCGACCGCGCCGCCGCCGCCCTTCTGGGCGTGATGGCGCTGCGCATCGCCACCTGACGCCAGCTTCAAAGGATATCTCTCATGACCGACCGCCTGCCGCACGAAAAGGGCTTTCACGTCAGCTGGGACCAGATTCACCGGGATGCCCGCGCGCTGGCATGGCGGCTTCAGGACGTGGCCCCCGAAAACGGCGAATGGCGCGCCGTGGTGGCGATCACCCGCGGCGGCATGGCCCCCGCCATGATCGTCGCGCGCGAACTCGACATCCGCGCCGTCGACACGATCAGCGTCAAATCCTACAATCATCAGACCCAGTCCGCCGCCGAGGTGATCAAATCGCCCGACAGCGCCCTGGTGGGCGATGGCGAGGGTGTGCTGATCGTCGATGACCTCGTGGATACCGGGCGCACGCTTGAAGTGGTGCGTCAGCTGATGCCCAAGGCGCATGTGGCCACGGTCTATGCCAAGCCGATGGGGCGGGACATGGTCGATACCTTCGTGACCGAGGTCAGCCAGGACACCTGGATTTTCTTTCCTTGGGACATGGCGCTGCAATATGTCGAACCCTATCGCGGCACCTGAACGAATCAGACGCCCCAAACCGGAGACCCGCATGACCTCCCTGCCCCGCACCGCGACCACCTTTGCCCCCCCGGTGATGGAAGCGCGCCGCTGGCTCGAGGGGGTCACCTTTCCGCCCGACCGCCCGCTGATCAATGTCAGTCAGGCGGCCCCCCTCGATCCGCCGCCCGAGGCCCTGCGCCGGGTGATCGCCGAGGCCGCGATATCGGACCCGCAGGCGCATCTTTACGGCCCCGTCCTGGGGCGGCCCGATCTGCGCGCCGAACTCGCCGCACAATGGAGCGGCGCCTATGGCGGCGACATATCGGGCTCGCAGGTCGCCATTACTTCGGGCTGCAATCAGGCCTTCTGCGCGGCCATGGTCACGCTCTGCGCCGAGGGCGACGAGGTGATCCTGCCCACACCCTGGTATTTCAATCACAAGATGTGGCTCGACATGATCGGCGTTCACACCGCGCCGCTGCCCGCCGGGGCCGATCTTCTGCCCGATCCGGACGAGGCCGCGCGCCGTATCACGCCCCGCACCCGCGCCATCGTGCTGGTCACGCCCAACAATCCGGGCGGCGTCGAATATCCCGCCGATCTGGTCCGTGCCTTCTACATTCTGGCCAAGGAACGCGGCCTTGCGCTGGTGATCGACGAGACCTACCGCGATTTCGACGCCCGCCCCGGCGCGCCGCATGATCTTTTCACCGATCCCGACTGGGGCGACACGCTGATCCAGCTTTATTCCTTTTCCAAGGCCTACCGGCTGACCGGCCACCGCGTCGGCGCCATGGTCGCCGCGCCCGACCGTCTGGCCGAGGCCGAAAAGTTCCTCGACAGCGTCACCATCTGCCCCAACCAGCTGGGCCAGATCGCGGCGCTCTGGGGGATGCGCAACCTTGGCCAATGGCTGGCGGGTGAGCGCGCCGAGATCCTCGACCGGCGCGCCGCGATCCATGACAACATGCCCGCCATCGCCCGGCAGGGCTGGGAGCTGATGGGCTGCGGCGCCTATTTCGCCTATCTGCGCCACCCCTTCGCCATGGCCTCGGATGAACTGGCGCGGAAACTGGTGCAAGAGGCCGGTATACTCCTGCTGCCCGGCACCATGTTCCAGCCCGCTGGCGCCCCTGCGGGCGCGCAGGAGCTGCGCATCGCCTTCGCCAATGTGGACCGCGCCGAGATCGGCACCCTGTTCGCGCGACTGGCGGGGCTTGGCTGGCCTCTTGCTCCTGCGACGGCCAGCGCGTAGACAGTCCCGAACCTTAATCTTTCAAGCCGTCTGACAGGGGGCCGCATGGCAGCCAAAAGCATCTCGAGAACGCTTGTGTGGATCCTGATGGGTCTGTTGATCCTCGGTCTCGGGGGCTTTGGCGCGACCAATTTCTCGGGCACTGTCTCCAATGTGGGTCAGGTCGGCGATGCCGAGATCCCGGTCGATGATTACGCCCGCACCCTGCAAAACGAGATTCGCGCGCGCGAGGCCGAACGCGGCGCGGCGATGACCTTTCAGCAGGCGCGCGAACAGGGCATCCCCGACCGGGTGCTCTCGCAACTGGTCGCTGCCGCCGCTTTCGATCACGAGGCGTCCCGCCTTGGCATTTCGATCGGCGACGCAAACCTGCGCGATCAGATCGTCGAGATTCAGGCCTTTCAAGGCATCAACGGCAATTTCGACCGCGAGGCCTACCAATTCGCTCTTGATCGCGCCGGGCTCAGCGAATCCGAGTTCGAGGACGACATGCGCAGCGAAACCGCCCGCGCGCTCGTTCAAAGTGCTGCGATGTCCGGCCTCTCCATGCCCGAAAGCTACAAGGACGCGCTGCTCACCTATCTGGCCGAGGAACGCGACGTGACCTTCGCGGCGCTCGGGCGCGCCGATCTGGCGACCGGCCTGCCCGAACCCACCGAGCAAGAGCTTCGCGACTATCATCAAGGCCACCTGCCGCAGTTCACCACCCCCGAAACCAAGCGCATCGCCTATGCGCTGCTGACGCCCGAAATGATCATCGACAGCGTCGAGGTGGATGAACAGACCCTGCGCGAATCCTATGACGAACGGATCGACGAATTCCGCCAGCCCGAACGCCGGCTTGTCGAACGTCTCGCCTTTTCCGACATCAATGCCGCAGAGGCGGCGATGGAGCGGATCGAAAGCGGCGACGCCGGTTTCGAGAGCCTGGTCGAAGATCGCGGGCTGGATCTTGCGGATGTCGATCTGGGCGACGTGTCGCGCGACGACCTGGGCGCGGCGGCCGATGCCGTCTTTGCCGCCGATGCAGGCGACGTGGTCGGCCCGCTCGACACCGATCTCGGCCCGGCCCTGTTTCGCATCAATGCGGTCCTTGCGGCGCAGGAAACCACCTTCGAGGAGGCCGAACCGGCCCTGCGTGACGCGCTGGCCGGGGATCGCGCGCGACGGGTGATCGACAACAGCGTCGGGCGCATCGACGATCTTCTCGCAGGTGGCGCCACCATCGAGGACCTCGCCGCCGAAACCGAAATGCAGGCCGGCACGATCAACTGGCATCCCGGCGTGACCGAAGGCATCGGCGCTTATGACGCCTTCCGCGCCGCCGCGGGCGACGTGACCACCGATGATTACCCCGAGATCATACACCTGGGCGATGGCGGCATCTTCGCCATGCGCCTCGAAGAGGTGGTCGAGCCCGAAATCCAGCCGCTCGACACTGTGCGCGACGCGGTCCGCGCCGGATGGCGCGATCAGGCCACTGTGGCGGCGCTCAAAGAGCAGGCCCAGGGGCAGCTCGATGACCTTCGCGGCGGCGCCGATTTCGCCGAACTGGGCCTTTCGCCCCGCACCGCCGAAGGGCTGACGCGCCAGGGGTTCCAGCCCGACACGCCCCCCGATTTCATCGAAACGGTGTTCGACATGGATAACGGTGATGTCGCCCTGCTCGAAGGCAATGCGCAGGTCTTCATCATCCGCGTTGACGCGGTCCGCCCGCCCGCCTCCGACAGCGACGAACTTGAACGGCTGCGCAGCGCGCTTGACGAACAGGCCGCCTCGGGGCTGGCGCAGGACATCTACCAGATGCTTGCCGCCGACATCCGCCAGCGCGCCGGGATCGAGATCGACCAGCAGGCGATCAACGCCGTTCATTCGAACTTCCAGTAAGGGGCGCCGCGGTGGAACTGACACCAGGGTTCGACACATTCGCCAAGGGCTACGAATCCGGGCAGAACCAGGTGGTCTATGCCCGCCTCGCCGCCGATCTCGACACGCCGGTGTCGCTCATGCTCAAGCTGACGGGTGCGGCGCGTGACGCCTTCATCCTGGAATCCGTCACCGGCGGCGAAATCCGCGGGCGCTATTCGATCATCGGCATGAAACCCGACCTCATCTGGCACTGCCAGGGCAACACCAGCCGCATCAACCGGCAGGCGCGCTATGACAGCGACAGTTTCGAGCCTCAGGAGGGCCACCCGCTCGACAATCTGCGCGCGCTGATCGCCGAAAGCCGCATCGACCTGCCCGACGACCTGCCCGCCGCCAGCGCCGGTCTGTTCGGCTATCTGGGCTATGACATGATCCGGCTGGTCGAGAACCTGCCCGACGTCAACCCCGATCCCCTGGACGTGCCCGACGCGCTCATGATGCGGCCCTCGGTGGTCGCGGTGCTGGATGGCGTCAAAGGCGACGTGATCGTGGTCGCGCCTGCCTGGGCGGGCTCGGGGCAATCGGCCCGCGCCGCCTATGCGCAGGCGGCAGAACGGGTGATGGACGCGGTGCGCGACCTCGACCGCGCCCTGCCCCGGCAGGCCCGCGACCTTGGCGACCCCAGCGAAGACGCGCCGCCGGTGTCGAACTTCACCCATGAGGGCTACAAGGCGGCGGTCGAGAAGGCCAAGGAATATATCCGCGCAGGTGACATCTTTCAGGTCGTGCCCAGCCAGCGCTGGACCCAGCCCTTCCGCCAGCCGCCCTTCGCGCTCTATCGCTCGCTGCGGCGCACCAACCCGTCGCCCTTCATGTTCTACTTCAATTTCGGCGGCTTCCAGGTGATCGGCGCCAGCCCCGAAATCCTCGTGCGCGTCATGGACGGCGAGGTTACGATCCGCCCCATCGCCGGCACTCGCCCGCGCGGCGCAACTCCCGAAGAGGACCGCGCCAACGAGGCCGAGCTTCTGGCCGATCCCAAGGAACAGGCCGAGCATCTCATGCTGCTCGATCTGGGGCGTAACGATGTCGGGCGCGTCGCCCGGATCGGCAGTGTCCACCCGACCGAGGAATTCATCATCGAGCGATACAGCCATGTCATGCATATCGTCTCGAACGTGGTGGGCGAACTCGCGCCCGATCAGGACGCGCTCTCGGCGCTGCTGGCGGGGCTGCCCGCAGGCACGGTGTCGGGCGCGCCCAAGGTGCGCGCGATGGAAATCATCGACGAGCTGGAACCCGAGAAACGCGGCGTCTATGGCGGCGGCGTCGGCTATTTCAGCGCCGGTGGCGACATGGATGTCTGTATCGCGCTTCGTACCGCCGTGGTGAAGGACGAGCAACTTTACATCCAGGCGGGCGGCGGCGTGGTCTTCGACAGCGACGCCGAAGCCGAGTACATGGAAACCGTCCACAAATCCAACGCCATCCGTCGCGCCGCGGCGGATGCGGCGCGATTCAGCGGCGACGGCAACGCCTGAACCCGTCTTGACTCAGGTCAAGGCCCGCGCCCTTTCGCACCTTTAGACAGACAGTCGCATTCCAAAACGCGAATATCTGGAAAAGGAAACCGCATGACATCCATCACACGCCTTCTGGCCCTGCCCGCACTGGCGCTCGGCCTCAGCCTCGCCCTGCCCGCGACCACGCTCGCCGACAGCCACGGTGCGATGATCGAAACCTCCGTTGTCGAGGCCGAATTGCCCGAGAAGAAGGTCAACACCAAGGGCCGTTACATCACCGCCGCCGAATCGATCGCACTGCTTGATGCGCGCGACGATGTCGCCCTCGTCGATATCCGCAGCCCCGAAGAAACCATGTTCGTCGGCTACGCCAGCGAAACCGATATGAATATTCCCTTCAAGCTGGTCGATCCAGCCCACCCGTTCAACGCCAAGAAAAACGCCTATGGCATGATCGACAACCCGGACTTTATCGAGGACATGAAAGGCTTCATCGCCGCCAATGACCCGTCGGCGGTGCTGATCATCTGCCGCTCGGGCGCACGCAGCGCCCGCGCCGTCGATGCGCTGGCCGAGGCCGGTGTCCAAACCCCCGCCTATACCGTCATTGACGGTTTTGAGGGCGACAAGTCCGATGACGGGCGGCGCAGCGTGAACGGCTGGAAAAACGTCGGCGGCGAATGGACCTACAAGCTGCGCGACGGGCTGCTGCCCGCCGATCAGTAAGCCCTTGCCAGCCATGGCGCCCTCGGGCATCAGGGCGCCATGGCCCGGCTCATATTGTTCAACAAGCCCTTCGGCGTGCTCTCGCAGTTCACCGATAGCGGCAACACCAACAGCCCGCGCGCGACCCTGTCGCAATATATCGACCTGCCAGGCGTCTATCCCGCCGGACGGCTGGACCGCGACAGCGAGGGATTGCTGATCCTCACCGATGACGGAAAGCTGCAAGCGCGGATCGCAAGCCCTCGTTTCAAAACCGAAAAAACCTATCTCGTGCAGGTCGAGGGCCTGCCCGACGACGCGGCCATCGCCGCACTGCGCGACGGCATCACCCTCAAGGACGGCCCGACCCGCCCGGCGCGGGTGCGCCGGATCGAAACACCCGATCTCTGGGCGCGCACGCCGCCGGTGCGGTTCCGCAAATCGGTGCCCGATTGCTGGCTCGAAATCATCATCTCCGAGGGGCGCAACCGCCAGGTGCGGCGCATGACGGCCCATGTGGGCCATCCCACGCTGAGGCTGGTGCGCTGGCGCGTCGGCGACTGGTCACTGGATGGGCTGGCGCCCGGCACATGGGCCGACGCGACAGCCCGCCCGACCTGAAACGCTACGGCGTCAATAGCGCCCGATGGCAACGTTCCTGATCTCGTCCAGCACCTTGCCCTGCGCGTCGATCGCCTTGAGATCAACGACGTAAAGATTGCCGCGACCGCCCGAACAGGGCGGCAGATATCCCGGGCTGGCATATTTCCCGGTGGATTTGGCCGCTGCAACCACCCGCGCGCCACCCGGCAGGCTGGCGGTCATTCCCGGCACCGCCGGAAGGTCACTGACCGCACCGCGCACCGGAAAGGCTATCGTCCCATGCCCGCCATTGCGCGACAGCGGCTTGTAGCTCTTGTCGTTGAAATAGGCGACGATAAAGGACGCGCCCGCCGGTATCCCCGAGACGCGCATCGGCGGCGTGGCGCCATTGCCGCCATGCAACTCGCAATGCTGGCCCGCAGGCACCTTCTTGCCATCCCATCCGCCGGTCAGCTGCACGTTCATGTCGGCCAGCGCCGTGCCCGCGCTCATCATAAGAACCATCGCTGTCGTTGCGATCTTCATACTCATACTCCTGACATCTGATATCGCGCACCAAAGGGGGCGCACCGGCACGAGGTTACAGATGAATTCCCGTTTGGCAATGCCCGCATAAGGCGTGTGCCTGCATCACTCGGCCAGCAGCACCGCCGAGACCGGCGCCAGCGCGACCCGGCTGGCGCGGTCCTGAAGGCCCCACAGCAACAGCGCGCTGATCGTGTCGGGGCGCAGGCGACCGACCATGATCACCCCGTTCTCTTCCTGTCCGGCCCGGAACGCGGCCTGATCCAGAAAACGACGGATCACGGCGCCATCCTGCCCCTGATCGTCGAAATCCCGGAACACCGACGCCGATGGCACGCCTGATTTCGCAGCCAGCTGCTGCGCCGTGTTCAGCCCTTCGGGAAACATCAGCAGCCCATGGCCGCTATCAAGCAGAATATCGGCCAGTTGCTGGCTGGCGGCGCGGTTGGATTGCAGCGCCTCGCCCGGCGCTTCCATCACCGCCACCGCCTCGGGGACCGCATTCAGGAAGGCCTGCATCGCCACTTCGGTGTCGCGCGCCGTGGCATTGGCAGGCAGATCGGCCAGCGCCAGCACCTCCAGCCCCGCGGCGCGATACGCCCGCGCGCGCAGTAACGCGCCATCCCATGATGCATCCACCGCAAGGCTGACCGGATAGGGAAAATCCGCCAGAACCTCGGGGCCGACCGGGCCGGAACCATCGTCGATCAGCACGATCGACATGAGGGGCTTGCCCTCGGGATTCTCGAACGGGGCGGCAAAGCGTTCCACCGGCGGGCGCGTGTCCTCGACCTCGGGGGCCTCGCCCTCTTGGGTGGCCTCGGGCGTATCGGTTGCCTCAGCTTCAGGCTCGGCGCGCAGCGACGGCAGGCGGTCGGTCGTGACTCCGGTGGCAAGATTGTCGATCGTCCCCGAGGGGGCCGTTTCTTCCTCCTCGCCCGCCTCCGGCTCGGCCTCGGCGACGCCTTCCGGCGCGTCTTCGGATTCGGCCATCCCGGGGCTGGCATCGTCCGGGCTGTCCACCTCGGGCACATCCGCCACATCGGGCGCGTCAACCACCTCGGGCACATCCGCCTCTTCGGGCATCTCCACCACTTCGGGCGCGGAATCCGCCGCGTCGGGGCTTTCGGCCTCGGGCATCTGCGCGTCCTCGGGGGCGGCGTCCGCATCGGGTGCCGGTTCCGTTTCTACCGCAGCCTCCTCCGCGGGTGCCGGTTCCGTTTCGGGCACAGCCTCGGTTTCAGGCACGGTGTCCGCCTCGGGCGCAGCCTCGGCGCCGGGATCGGTCTCAGGGCTCGTGAAGGCGCCGCTTTCGGTCTCGATATCGGGCTGCACCGGCTGCGCAGGCTCGGTCGAGATCGACAGATCCTCTTCGCCAGCCGGAGCATCGGGCACCATCGCCTGCGGGCTCGGCAGAACCGGGCTCTCGCTTTCGACAGCGACACCGGTGTTGGCATCTCCCGCAGCGGGCGCATCCAGCGCCCCCTCGGCGCCGCCCGTCTCGGGCTGCCCGGCAGGGGCCGTATCGGCATCCTCCAGTGCGCTCAGATCATCGGCCTCGGGCGCCGCCACCCTGGGCGCGCCAGCTTCTTCGGGGGTGGGCTCGGTCGCGGGCAGCTCCGCCTCGCGATCCTCGCGCGACTGGTTGAATTCCGACCCCGCCGGCACATCCAGCGCCGTGGCCTCGGGGACGCGCTTATCGGGCGGCGGACTCACCAGCGAGACGGCCCCGGCCACCACGCCCGAGACCACGATTCCTGTCAAAAAGCCCCAGAAAGTCCCGCCTGCCACTGCGTTGCCCCCTTAATTCCCTGTTTCCCAGCTATGCGCCCCTTGACGGTGCCGCGCAAGCCTGAACATGTATAGCCCGACCCCCGCAAGGCGCTCCAGCCCCCATTGCCGCAAGGACAGGCGAAATGCTGCTTCTGATAGATAACTACGACAGTTTCACCTACAATCTGGTCCATTACGTCGGTGAACTGGGCGCCGAGGTCGTGGTGAAACGCAACGATGCGCTGGATGTGCAACAGGCGATGGCGATGAACCCGGCAGGCATCCTGCTCTCGCCCGGCCCCTGCGATCCCGACCAGGCCGGCATCTGCCTCGCCCTGACCGCGGCCGCGGCCGAAACCGGCACGCCGCTCTTGGGCGTGTGCCTCGGGCATCAGACCATCGGCCAGGCCTTTGGCGGCAAGGTCGTGCGCCACTCCGAGATCGTCCACGGCAAGATGGGCCGGATGCATCACACCGGCACCGGCATCTTTTCCGGTCTGCCCTCGCCCTTCGAGGCGACGCGCTATCATTCGCTGGTGGTCGAACGCGAGAGCTGCCCCGAAGAACTGGAAATCACCGCCGCGCTCGAGGATGGCACGATCATGGGGCTGCAACACCGCTCCCTGCCGATCCACGGTGTGCAGTTCCATCCTGAATCGATCGCATCCGAACACGGCCATGCGCTGCTCAGGAATTTCCTCGACGTAATGAAGGTGCCCGCATGAGCGACCGCCTCAAACCGCTGATCGGCGCCGCCGCCGAACGCCCCCTGTCCCGCGACGAGGCCGAGCAGGCCTTTGCCTGCCTCTTTGAAGGCGAGGCCACGCCCGCGCAGATGGGCGGCTTCCTGATGGCCCTGCGCACGCGCGGCGAAACGGTGAACGAATTCGCCGCCGCCGCTGCGGTGATGCGCGCCAAATGCAACAAGGTCGCCGCACCCACCGGCGCGATCGACATCGTTGGCACCGGCGGCGACGGCAAGGGCACGCTCAACATCTCGACCGCCGCCGCCTTCGTGGTGGCGGGCGCGGGCGTGCCCGTGGCCAAACATGGCAACCGCAACCTTTCGTCGAAATCGGGCGCGGCGGATGCGCTGACGCAGATGGGCATAAATGTCATGGTCGGCCCCGAAGTGGTGGAGCGCGCGCTGGCCCGTGTCGGCATTGCCTTCATGATGGCGCCGATGCATCACCCGGCCATGGCCCATGTCGGCCCGGTGCGCGCCGAACTGGGCACCCGCACCATTTTCAACATCCTCGGCCCTCTGACCAACCCGGCGGGCGTAAAGCGGCAATTGACCGGCGCTTTCGCGCGTGACCTGATCCGCCCGATGGCCGAAACCCTCGGGCAGTTGGGATCCGAGCGCGCCTGGCTCGTGCATGGCTCGGACGGCACCGACGAGATGACCATCACCGGCGTGAGCTGGGTTGCCCAGCTGGGCGAGAATGGTTACGTCACCGATGTCGAAATGCATCCCGAAGATTTCGGCCTGCCGGTGCATCCGTTCGAGAACATCCTCGGCGGCACGCCCGACCAGAACGCGCAGGCCCTTCGGGCACTGCTCAATGGCCAGCCCGGCGCCTACCGCGATGCGGTGCTTTTGAATGCCGCCGCCGCTCTTGTGGTGGCGGGCCATGCGGGCGACCCGCGCGAAGGCGTCGCCCAGGCCGCCGAAAGCATCGACAGCGGCAGCGCGCTCAACAAGATCGAAACCCTGGCCAAAGTCA
>Ga0102925_1000375_pt1 | contig 23928 bp, 23 predicted proteins | sample SalPonR1_A_D1_MG_FD_78216 | JGI IMG/M metagenome (GOLD analysis project Ga0102925, IMG submission 78216) | Salt pond soil microbial communities from South San Francisco under conditions of wetland restoration - Salt Pond MetaG R1_A_D1_MG | ecosystem: Environmental > Aquatic > Marine > Intertidal...
CCCGGTGGAGGATGCCGCCGAGGCCGTGGCCGCCCGGGAGGAGGAGTTCATCTACCAGGGCGAGCCCAAGTTCGGCCTGGAGGGGCTGATGACCGCCGCCGACCGGCATACCGCCAAGGTCGGCGACTGGTCCAAGGTGGAGCAGGCGCTGAAGGATGTCCTCGGCGCGGTGGAAAAGCTGGAGGACGGCGGCTTCCACGGACCCTACGCCCTGGCGGTCTCGCCGAAGCTCTACAACAACCTCTTCCGCCGCTACGACGGCACCGACATGCTCCAGCTGGAACACCTCAAGCGCCTCTGCGAGCTGGGGGTCTTCAAGGCGCCCATCGAGGGCGCGGTGGTGGTCGACCCCCACGTGGGCCGGATCATCCTCGGTCAGGACATCATGGTCGGCTACTCCGGCAACGACGGCATCCATCATCAGCTCTACGTCAGCGAGAGCGCGGTCCTCAAACTGGAAGAGCCGCGGGCCATCTGCACGCTGACCGCATAAGTCCTCTCACCCTGGCCCCTCCCCCGTCGTTCCGGATCCGTACCATGGCGGACACCGCCCGGAGCGACGGCCTCTGTCCGCCGTTTCGTCACCATCTCCACTCCGGTCAACCCAAGAACCCCGGGGGTCAAGTCTTGCAACGATATTTCCCGGGTCATAACACTCGTTACAAGACTTGACCCCAGTTCAGTTGGGTGGACCCCAGTTGGTGGGGCCTCATTGGTGTGGGGCGCCGGCTGCTTTTCACCGGGCCTGTTCGTGCTAGAGTTGGGACCAGCCATCGGGACAAGGTGGCCAAGAATTCAACAGAACCACCGGATGAGAGAGGAAACCCCATGCAGACACCCGTGCTGCGCACGCGGGCGGCGCTGGACGTGCTCAACGCCGCCCTGGATGCCGACTACGCCCGCCTGCAGGATCTGACCGACAGCCGGCGTTCCACGGTCCGCGAGCTGGCCGATGTCAGCGCCTCCATCGCCGATGGCAATCGCCGCCTGGTTCCCGTCTCGCGGGACGGGGTGACGGCCATGGGCCGTGCGGTGGATCTGCTGGTGCGCAATGGCTATTTCACCAAGGAGATCGGCGGGATCCGGGATAACGCCGCCAGCGTGGCCTCTGCCGTGGAGGAGATGTCCTCCTCCGCCCAGCAGGTGGCCGGCCTTGCCGGGACGACCTCGGAGCGGGCCCGGGAGAGCCGCGAGCGGACCGAGGAGGGCAATCAGGGCCTCTCGTCCCTCATCGGCGACATGGACCTGCTGGAGACCTCGGTGGATACCATGGCCAACGCCATGGGGCAGTTCGTGAATTCCACCGCCGAGATCAACAAGCTCACCGCGACGGTGAAGGAGATCGCCGACCAGACCAACCTGCTTGCCCTCAACGCGGCCATCGAGGCGGCCCGGGCCGGGGAGGCGGGCCGCGGCTTCGCGGTGGTGGCCGACGAGGTGCGCAGCCTGGCGGAGAAGACCGCCGAGGCCACCGAGTCCATCGACCGTGTTACCGGGACGATGAACGGTCTCTCCGGGGAGGTGAACAGCTCCGTGACCGATGCCCGGGACAAGCTCAACAACTCCGTGGAGGCGATGGACCAGGTGGCCTCGTCCCTGGCGGAGAGCACCAACGTCGCCGCCGAGGTGGATGACCAGGTTCACCAGATCGCCACGGCCGCGAACGAGCAGAGCACGGTGGCCGAGGAGATGGCCAAGAACGTGGCGGCGGTGACCCACTCCCTGGATAACGAGACCCAGCAGGTTCACGAGGTCTCGGCCATCGCCGAGGATGTGGCCCGCCGGATCCACGGGCAGCTCAATGAGCTGGCGGAGTGGGGCCACGACGAGGTCATCCTGCAGGTGGTCAAGGGCGATCACCTGATGTGGAAGATCAAGCTGGCCAAGATGATCCTGGGTGAGGAATCCCTGCCCGAGGAGGAGCTCACCGACCACCACCAGTGCCGCCTGGGCAAGTGGTTCGACGGGCCGGGCAAGGAGCGCTACGGGGGGAGCGAGGCCTTCCAGGCCATGGCGGAGCCGCACAAGCAGGTCCACGACCTGGGCCGGACCATCCGCGATCTGGTCGCCGAGAGTCGGATCGACGAGGCCACCGAGAAGCTGGAGCAGATGGAGGTACTCAGCCAGCAGCTCTTCGCCCGGCTGGACGAGCTGACCGCCGAGGCCGTGGGCGAGGAGGCCTGAGGCCCGTCAGCGGCCCCAACGAAAAACCCCCGCACGGAGGCGGGGGTCTCGCGAGGAGCGCCGAAGGCGCTGCCGGGCGTAGGTCGCCCGGCGGTCTTACATGGCGCGGAGGCGCTCGTTCAGCCGGCTCTTGTGGCGAGCCGCCTTGTTGCGATGGATCACGCCCTTGTTGGCGGTCTTGTCGATGATCGGCACCGCCGCCTGGTAGGCGCTCTGGGCGGTCTCCTTGTCGCCGGCGCGGATGGCGCGCTCGACGCTCTTGATGAAGGTCCGCATGCGCGAGCGCAGCGCCGCGTTGTGCTGCCGCTGGGTCTCGTTCTGGCGGGCGCGCTTGCGGGTCTGTCGGGTGTTGGCCACGGTGGTCTCTCCTCGCTCGTACTGGCTTGGGCCTTCTGTAAACGCGCAATTCTCCGGAATCCGGCTGCCGCTGTCAATGTTGCTCCGTCCTGAACACGGCCCCGCCATCGGCGGTCGGTTCCGCGGTCAGCCGTCGTTCGAGTTCCGCTGCCGGTGCGGGGCGGCTACCCAGGAAGCCCTGCCACTGGTCGCAGCCCTGGCGGCCGAGGAAGGCGAGCTGGCCCTCGGTCTCAACGCCCTCGGCGGTGACGGTGAGCCGCAGGTTGTGGGCCATGGCGATGACTGCCGCGGTGATCTCGGCATCGCTCTCGTCACCGGGGAGGTCCTGAACGAAGGTCCGGTCGATCTTCAATCGGTCCACGGCCAGGTCCTTGAGGTAGGCCAGCGAGGAGTAACCGGTACCGAAGTCGTCGATGGCGAACTGGACACCCCGCGCCCGGAGGGTCCGCATGAGCCGCATCAGGCTGTGGTGCTGCTCCAGGAGCACCGACTCGGTGAACTCCAGCTCCAGCAGACGGGGATCCAGGCCGGTCTCGTCCAGGATGGCGATAACCCGGTCGGCGAGGTCCGGGAGCGCCACCTGGCGTGCGGAGAGGTTCACGGCCAGGGTGAGTCGCTGGCCGGTCCGCTGCGTGTAGTCCGCCCAGAAGGTGCAGGCATCCCGCAGGATCCGCTCCCCCAGGGGGATGATGAGGCCGCTCTCCTCGGCCACCGGGATGAAACGGCCGGGCGAGATGAGCCCCTCTTCCGGCTGGCGCCAGCGGGCCAGGGCCTCTGCACCGGTGGGGCGGCCGGTGGCCGTCTCCCACTGGGGCTGGTAGTGGATCTCGAACTCATCGCGTTCCAGCGCGCGGCGCAGGCGGGCCTCCAGCTCCAGGCGCTCGGAGGCGGCGTCGGTGAGGTCCTGGCTGTAGAAGGCCCAGGTATTCCGCCCCTCGGTCTTGGCGCGGAACATCGCCGCATCGGCATTGGTGAGCAGCTCTCCCGGGGAGTGGCCGTGCTCGGGATAGAGGCTGATGCCGATGCTGGCGCCCACGAAGAGCTCGTTCCAGTTCCCCACCCGGAAGGGTTCGCGCAGCAGCTCCATGGCCTCGGCGGCGAGCTCGGCGGCGGCCTGGCGGGATGCCGGTGCCTCCATGACCAGCAGGAATTCGTCCCCGCCGAGCCGGGCCACCATGTCCGCTCGGGGCAGACGGGTCCGCAGTCGATGGGCCAGGCTCAGCAGGAGTTCATCGCCCACGGAGTGGCCCAGGCTGTCGTTGAGGTCCTTGAAGCGGTCGAGGTCGAGAAAGAGGACCGCCAGCTGCTCTCCGGAACCCTCGGCCTGCTGGAGCGCCTGCTGCAGGTGCTGGGTCAGGAGCACCCGGTTGGGCAGGCCCGTGAGGGGGTCGTGTTCGGCCTGGTGGCGCAGGCGCGCCTCCAGCGGCCCCATGGCACGGATCAGCAGCCAGGCGAGGCCCAGGACCAGGAGCACGGTGGTAGCGCCCACGGTCCCGAGCAGGCGGTTGATGGGGGCGTGGAGCGAGGATGACGGGGCGGTGACGACGATGACTCCGGCCAGCTTCTCCAGCGGGTGGTAGGCAGTGACCATGCCGTGTCGTGTCAGGAGGCCGGGGCCCTCGCCGCGCAGGGCGGTCTCCGTGGCCAGGGCCAGCGCCGTGCCGGCCGCCGGTTCGCTTCCGGTCGCCAGGGTCCGCGGGCCCGCCTCGGTCCTCAGCATCAGGGTGACGTTGCCGGCCTCGCTGTGCGGGGCCGTCGCGCCGATGAGGGCCTCCAGCCGTTGCAGGTCGAAGACGATGCGGTCGATGCCCAGGCGTTCGCCCGCCTCGCGGATGGGGGCATCCACCACCAGGCGCCAGCGCCCGTCCTGCCGGTAGGGGGGCAGCAGGCGCAATTCCTCGCGGGTGGCAGGCGGGAGGCCGCCCGGGGGCGCTTCGCCCACGGCGACCACCGGCTGGCCGGCGGCATCGAAGCGCGTAACCCCCAGGATGCCCTCGGAGGGCTGGACGGCATCGGCCAGTTTGTCCCGCGTGAAGGTGGCGAGGGCCATGCGGTCCCGGCCGCCCGCGTGGAAGTCCGCCAGGGCCTCGCGGATGGCCGTGCGGCTGGTGATCTGGCGGGCGATGCGGACGCGCTGTTCCAGGAAGTGGCCCACCGCGGATTCCTGCAGGTGGGCCCCGTGGGCCAGGCGCTCGTGGGTCTGGGCCCGGAGCTGGGGGTAGAGCGTGACCACCGCGGCGGTCGCCACGGCAATGGCTGCGGCCACGGCCCCGAGCAGCGCCGTGCGGCGCAGCCGTCGCAGCAGGGTACCGGCATTCTCGCCAGAGCCCCCGTCGCCGGTCGCATCGGGGGCCGGCCGTCGATCGGCCATGGTCAGCAGTTTGCCCCCGAAGGTTCGAGCCAGGGGCCAATCTTAGGCCTGTGGCGACGAGCCGGCAAATCCCGACCCGGATGCGGGGATCTCGTTGCAGACGACGAGTACCGCCGCCCGGTATGATCGGCCACGGGAAACCGGGCCGCAGGGGGCATCGATGTCGGAAACCAGGGCGAAGGGGGGCGGATTGCTGCGCTCCACCGCTACCGTGGGCGGTCTCACGCTGGTCTCCCGGGTGCTGGGCTTCCTCCGCGATGTGGTCCTGGCACGGATCTTCGGCGCCGCCGCCGGGACCGATGCCTTCTTCGTCGCCTTCAAGATCCCCAACTTCATGCGCCGGCTCTTCGCCGAGGGCGCCTTCAACCAGGCCTTTGTCCCGGTCCTCTCGGAGTACCGCAGCCAGCGCGAACAGGGCGAGGTGCGCGCCTTCGTCGGCCGCGTCTCCGGGACCCTGGGCGGTTTCCTGCTGTTGCTGACCGGGCTGGGCGTGGTGGGGGCGCCGGTGCTGGTGATGGTCTTCGCCCCCGGGTTCATCGGCGATGCCGAGCGCTTCCCCGCCGCGGTGGAGATGCTGCGGCTGACCTTTCCCTATCTGCTGTTCATCGCGCTCACCGCGCTGGCCGGCGGGGTCCTCAACAGCTACGGCCGCTTCGCGGTGCCGGCGGCGACGCCGGTCCTCCTGAACATCGCCCTCATCAGCGCGGCGGTCTGGGCGGCCCCGGCCTTCGCCGAGCCCATCCAGGCGCTGGCCTGGGGCGTGCTGGTGGCGGGGATCATCCAGCTCGCCTTCCAGCTCCCCTTCCTGGCGCGGCTGGGGCTGCTCACTGCGCCGCGGCCGGCGCCGCGGGACGAGGGGGTGCGGCGGGTGGCGCGGCTCATGGGGCCGGCGCTGTTCGGCTCCTCCGTCGCCCAGGTCAACCTGCTACTGGATACCATCATCGCCTCCCTGTTGGCGACGGGGTCGGTCTCCTGGCTCTACTACGCCGACCGGCTGGTGGAATTCCCCCTGGGGGTCTTCGGCATCGCCCTGGGGACGGTGATCCTCCCCGGCCTCTCCGAGCGCCACGCCGAGGCCGACCCCGCCGGCTTCTCGGCGATGATCGACCGCGCCCTGCGCTGGGTGGCGATCATCGCCCTGCCGGCGACGCTGGGGCTCTTCCTGCTGGCCGGCCCCATCCTGGCGACGCTCTTCGAGTACGGCGCCTTCGGCGGCGGTGACACCGCCATGGCCGGCCTGGCGCTGATGGCCTACAGCATCGGCCTCACCGGCTTCATCCTGGTGAAGGTCCTGGCCCCCGGCTTCTTCGCCCGCCAGGACACGCGCACCCCCATGCGCATCGCCGTCATCGCCATGGTGACCAACATGGTCCTGAACATCGCCTTCGTCGTGCCCTGGGAGATGGCGGGGCTGCCGGGGGCCCACGCCGGGCTGGCGGCGGCCACGGCGCTGGCGGCCTTCGTCAATGGCGGCCTGCTGCTGCGCGGTCTGCTGCGCGACGGCGTCTACCGGCCGGAGGCCGGCTGGGGCCTGCTGGCCCTGCGCCTGGGGTTGGCGCTGCTGCTACTGGTGGGGCTGTTGCTTACGGTGACCCCGGAGCGCGCTGTCTGGGCGGCCTGGGGCGCCTGGGAGCGGGCCGGTGCCCTGGCCGGCCTCATCGCTGCCGCCGGGGCCGTCTACTTCGGCACCCTGCTGGCTACCGGCATGCGCCTGGGCTGGCTGCTGCGCCGGCCGGCCGGCTGAGCCGGTTCAGACCGGGGCCTCGCCCAGCCGATCGGCCTCCCGGGTGACCTCGCGCAGGCGCTCGCTGACCACGACGGGATAGGGTTCCACCGCCGGTTCGAGACTGTGCAGGGCCTCGGGGAGGGAACCGACCTCGGCGCTGGCGTGTTCGCGGATGGCCGCCAGGCCGGGGCGCTCGGTGACCGGCTCGCCGCCGCGCAGGACCGGGTGGAGCAGGGGGTGGCCCGGCGCGGCCTCGTCGACCGGGGTGAGGCGATCACCGACCATGCGCCCGCCCCGGTGCTCCCGGTGGACCTGCTTGGCCCCGGCCCAGGTCGCCTTGCCCTCGGAGCGCTTGCGCCGGGGCTCGCCGGCGTAGGTCTGGAGCTTGTAGGCGCAGTCCAGGTAGGGGGCGTCGCTGGCGACATCCAGCCGGGTGCCCACGCCCAGGCCATCCACGGGCGCGTCAGTGGCGGTCAGGTCGTCGATGGCGTACTCGTCCAGGTTGCCGCTGGCGAAGATGGTGACCCCCTCCAGGCCGCCCTCGTCGAGGATCCGGCGCACCCGCCGGGCGTGATCCCCGAGGTCGCCGCTGTCGATGCGGACCCCCTTGATGGCCGCCCTCGTCGCCGGATCCTCCCGGGCCAGTTCCACCACGCGCTGGGCGGCCCGCTCGGTATCCCAGGTGTCGATGAGCAGGACGCCGCTGCCGGGGTGGCTGGTGAGGAAGTTCCGGAAGGCGGTGACCTCGTCGGGGTGGGCCTCGATGAAGGAGTGGGCCATGGTGCCGTAGATCGGGATCCCGAAGGCGCGGCCGGCGGCGACGGTGGCGGTGCCGTCGAAGCCGGCGATCCAGCTCGCCCGGGCGGCGAGGACGGCGGCCTCGGCGCCGTGGGCGCGGCGCATGCCGAAGTCCACCAGCAGGCGACCATCGGCGGCCCCGACCATGCGCGCGGCCTTGGAGGCGATGAGGGTCTGGAAGTGGAGGAGGTTGATGATCCGGCTCTCCACCAGCTGCGCCAGGGGCAGGGGTGCCCGGACCCGCAGCAGCGGTTCGTCGGTGAAGACCGCGGTCCCCTCGGGGATGGCGTCCACATCGCCGGTGAAGGTCAGGTTGCCCAGCCAGTCCAGCAGGGTGCGGGAGAAGCGGCCGGTGGATTCCAGCCAGGCCAGGGCCGCCTCGTCGAAGGCCAGCCCCTGGAGGTAGTCCAGGACCTGCTCCAGCCCGGCGGCGAGGAGGAAGTTGCGCTCGGGGGGCAGGTCGCGGACGAAGAACTCGAACTCCGCCGTCGCCGTGACTCCGTGCTCCAGATAGGCCTGGGCCATGGTGAGCTGGTAGAGGTCGGTGAGCAGGGCGTCGTCGCGACCCGGTCTCATGCGGGGCAGATCTCCTGACTGGTGGCGAGGGTGCAGCCGGCCTCGGCCAGCTCCGCCAGGGCGCGTTCGCCGTCGCCGGGCTGGACGTCCACGGCGCCCACGGCATCGGTGAGGACCGTGACCTCGAAGCCCTCCCGGCAGCCGTCCAGCGCCGTGGCGCGGACGCAGTAGTCGGTGGCCAGGCCGCCGATGACCAGGTCGTCGCAGCCGTTGTCCCGCAGGCGGTCTGCCAGGTCGGTGCCGTCGAAGCCGGAGTAGGCGTCGGCCCCGGGACGGCCCCCCTTGCCGATGACCATGGCGGCCGCCGGCAGGGCCAGCGCCGGGGCAAAGGCGGCCCCCTCGGTCCCGGCGATGCAGTGGGGCGGCCAGGGACCGCCCTGTTCCCGGAAGGAGCAGTGGTCCGGCGGGTGCCAGTCGCGGGTGGCGAAGACGGGTCGTCCCGCGGCGGCGAAGGCGGCCGCACAGCGGTTCAGGGGCGGGATGACCCCATCGCCGTCGGGGACGCCCAGGGCACCGCCGGGGAGGAAGTCGTTCTGGACATCGACGATGACCAGGGCAGTGGCGGCGGGGACGGGCTCCATGGTGCCTCCGGGGCGGTGGCCTCGTCCCGGAGTCTAGCCGACGGGAGCGGCTTTGGGAGGGTCAGTCGTTGAGGCGGATGGTCACCACCGTACCGTTTGCCGGCAGGTCGAAGGCCGCATCGACGAAGGCGGGCGGGCCGCTGACCTCGATGTTGTTCGACAGCCCCCAGGGTTCGGTGGGGATCATGCCCAGGAAGCGGTCCATGCCGCCGTCGCCGTCCTCGTCATGGTAGGCGATGACGGCGTAGCGGCCGGGGGCCAGGTCGGTGAAGGCGAAGGTCGCCGTCCCCGGTCGAGCCGGGACCACCGCCCGGCGCGCCGCCTGTTCCGGCTCCCGGAAGGTCTCGGCATCGGCGTAGAGGTCGGCGCGGACCTGGCCGCCCTCGCCGGCGACGCCGGCCACCTTCACGGTGAGGTCGGCCGCCGCTACCGGGCCGGCCAGGAGCCCGGCCGCTATCGCCGCGAGGACGGTCCTCATGCCGGCTCGCCGCACTCGCGGTTGGCCGGGACCGACTCCTCGATGTAGCGCGGCGGGTTCAGGTCCAGCCCGTTCATCAGCTCGATGAAGCCCTCCCGGGTATTGTTCGCCAGCCGCGGATTGGTGGCGCGCTCCTCGCCCACGGTGGTCACCGTTCGTCCCTGGTAGTCGTGGCCGGGGAAGATGAGGGTCTCGTCGTCGAGGCAGAGGATCCCCTGGGTGAGGCTGTCCCAGAGCTGGCCGGGATCGCCGCCCTGGAAGTCGGTGCGGCCCGAGCCGCCGATGAGCAGGGCGTCGCCGGTGAAGACGCGATCGCGCCAGCGGAAGCTCATGCTGCCGGGGGTGTGGCCGGGGGTGGGGATGGTGTGGATGACCTCGTTGCCGAAGGTCAGGTCCTCGTCGCCATCCAGCTGGAAGTCGGCGCAGTCGGCACCGCATTCCCGGCCCACCGCGATGGGGGCGCCAGTCTCCTTGCGCAGGCCGCCGGCGCCGGTGATGTGGTCGGCGTGGACGTGGGTGTCGAGGATGAGTTCCAGGCGCAGGCCGTGGTCGCGGATCACCTTCAGGTCGCGCTCCAGCATGGTCCGCACGGGGTCGATGATGGCCGCGGCATCGGTGGTGGGATCCACCAGGATGTAGGTGTAGGTGGAGGTGTCGGGCTCGAAGAGCTGATGGAAGGTCTTCATGGTTTCTCTCTCCTGTTGGCTCTGGCTTGGGTAGATTCCGGCCCGTCCGGTCTGGAGGCCTTTTCCGAACCCCGGAGGCGGTCGCTGCCGTTCCGCACCCCTCCCGTAGCAGTTTGCGTGCCGAGTGGTCGGGTCGTCCCTGTGGCCGCCCAGTCGGCGCCAAGGCGGCGTCGGGCCCGCCCTCATGCGGTTGCCGGCTGCTCTGATTGGCAGCCTCGTGAATTCCTGAGTGCCACGCTTGGCATTTTGGGGGTCGTGCGTGCGGATTCAAGCCGGGTGTCGCGCGGTCGGGGGTTGCCGGGGTTGACCTTCGCTACCTGTTAGTAAATGATAATCATTCGCAACTAAGAGAGAGCGGAGGAAGAGACCATGCGACTCTGTGTAGATGCCTGGCTGGAACGTCGTGAGCCCCTGGTGACCCTGCGTGATGCCGATAGCGGCCGGGCGGTGGCCCGCTGGCAGGGGTCGGCCGTGGGGCGGCTGCTGGAGGAGGGCGGCCTCGCCCTGGAGGACCTCTGGGCGCCGCTGTCGGCGGAGGCGACCCGGCGGGTGGTCGCCGCCCTGGCGGTGGTCCGGCCCATGGCCCTGCCGGGCCGGGACCCGGAGGCCGACGGGATCAGGCGGGGATGAAGACCGGGCCGTGGGGCCCCTCCAGCCGCAGCATCTCGCGGCCGTAGAGGCGGCCCAGGGTCCGTTCGTTGACCACGGCCTCCAGCGGCCCGGCGCAGGCGCCCTGGCCGGGGTAGAGGAGCAGGGCGTGGTCGCAGAAGCGCACGGCCAGGTTGGCGTCGTGGAGGCTGAGCATGCGGCCCCGGCCGGGTCGGGCGGCCAGCGCCTCCAGCACGCCGATCTGGCGGCCGGGGTCCAGGTGGCTGGTGGGTTCGTCCAGTAGCTCCAGGGGCACGTCCTGGGTGAAGAGGGTGGCCAGGGCCAGGCGCTGGCGCTCGCCGCCGGAGAGGGTGGCGGGGTCGCGCTCGGCCAGCTCGGCCAGGCCCATGGTCGCCAGTGCCTCCCGGGCCAGGCGGTAGTCGGCCTCCCCCTCCATGGACCAGGCGCCCAGGTGGGGGTGGCGGCCGGCCACCGTCGCCTCCAGCACCGTCCCGGCAAAGCCGGGGTCGGGATCCTGGAGGAGGAGCCCCAAGCGGCGGGCGAGGCGACGGCGGGGCAGGTGGGCCAGGGGCTCGCCGTCTACCCGGACCTCGCCCGCCGTGGGCGGGCGCAGGCCGGCCAGGGTGTGGAGCAGGGTGGTCTTGCCGGCGCCATTGGGGCCGAGGATGGCCCAGGTCTGGCCCGGCTCCACGGCCAGATCCAGACCTTCCACCACGGTCTGCCCGCCGATGGTCACGGTGAGGTCGTGGCAGGTGAGCCGGCTCATCGTCGCCCCCGGACCAGCAGGTAGAGGAAGAGCGGCACCCCGACCAGGGCGGTGAGGACGCCCACCGGCAGTTGCTGGGGGGCGATGATGGTGCGCGCCAGGGTGTCGGCGAGGGCGAGCAGGGTGCCGCCGGCCAGGACCGCCGCCGGCAGGAGCCAGCGGTGGTCACTGCTCACCCACAGGCGCATGAGGTGGGGGATGACCAGCCCCACGAAGCCCACCGAACCGGCCAGGGTCACGGCGGCGGCGGTGGCCAGGGAGGCGCCGAAGTAGACCCCCCGGCGGACTGCCGGAACGGCCACCCCGAGCACGGTGGCCTGCTGCTCCCCCCGGGCCAGGAGGTTCAGGGACCGGGCGGCCGCCAGGGCGACGAGGAGCGCCACGGCGAGCAGCCCGAGCGCGGGCAGCGGGTCGCCGGGCTGGCTCAGGTCGCCCATGAGCCAGAAGAGCATGCCGTGGACCTGGCGCTCCCCGGCCACGGCCAGGAGGAAGCTGATCACCGCCCCCCAGCCGGCGGCCACGACCACGCCGGTGAGCAGCAGGCGGTCGCTGCCGCCCCCGGCCGCCCGGGCCAGGGCGAAGACCAGCAGCATGGAGGCCAGCGCCCCGACAAAGGCCGCCGGTGCTACCAGGGCGCCGGCCGCACCGACGACCATGACGCCCAGGGCGGCCACGGCGGCGCCGCCGGAGATCCCGAGGACGTAGGGGTCGGCCAGGGGATTGCGCAGCAGGACCTGCATCAGCGCCCCGGCCAGGGCCAGCAGCCCGCCCACGGCGAAGGCGGCCAGGGCGCGCGGCAGGCGCAGCTCCAGGACCACGCGGGCGGCTGTGCCGGTCTCGTCCCCGGTGAGTGCCCCCCAGACGGCCGCCGGGGGTATCGTCAGGCTGCCGACCCCCAGGCTCACCGCCAGGGCAACGAGGGCCAGGAGCGCCAGCAGCCCCAGACGGAGGCCCATCTAGTCGGCCTCGTCCAGGGGCTGGAGGCGGTCACCGGCGCGCAGGGTCTGTACCGGCCAGTTCCGACCTCGCGCGGTCTCGGCCAGGGCCGGGTCCGGGTCCACCGCTACCGGGTGGGTCACCTGCTCCAGCAGGGGGAGGTCGTTGCGCGAGTCGCTGTAGAAGTGGCTGTCGGCCAGGGTCTCGCCGTGCTCGGCGAGCCACTCCCGCAGGCGGGTGACCTTGCCCTCCCGGAAGCAGGGGGTGCCGGCGACCTCCCCGGTGTAGCGGCCCTCGACGAATTCCGGCTCCGTGGCGATGAGGGCCTCCACGCCGAACAGGCCGGCGATGGGGGCGGTGACGAAGCTGTGGGTGGCGGTGATGATCACCGGCGTGTCGCCTGCGGCGCGGTGTTCCTCCACCAGCCGCCGGGAGGCGGGGAGAACCAGCGGGTGGATGCGCTCGGCCAGGAACTCGGCCCGCCAGGCGAGGAGCTGGTCCAGCGGGTAGCGGGTCAGCGGCTCCAGGGCGAAGCGGAGGAAGGCGAAGATATCCAGGGTGCCGGCCTGGTACTCGGCGTAGAAGGTATCGTTGGCGCGCCGGTAGGCCTCGGCGTCCACCAGCCCGCGGTCGGCGAGGAAATTGCCCCACTCGTGGTCGCTGTCGCCGGCAAGCAGGGTGTTGTCCAGGTCGAAGAGGGCCAGGGCCACGGTACGAACTCCTTCAGGGGTGAGCCGTCCATTCTACTGCGGTTCCGCGGGGTGGTTCGAGTTCCGGTTGTTCCGCCCCGACGCGCTTGCCGGGGAGGTGGGGCGTGTGAAAGAATCCATTTTTGGGGCATTCCGGATTCCGGTCTTTCAAGTGATTGATTCAGAAGGTTTCAGAGCCAACGTCGGGATCATCCTGACCAACGCCGCCGGCCAGGTCTTCTGGGCGCGGCGGCTGCGTCAGAATGCCTGGCAGTTTCCCCAGGGCGGGATCGGCGCGGAGGAAACCCCGGAGGAGGCGATGTATCGCGAGCTGGGAGAGGAGGTCGGCCTCGCTCCCGAGGACGTGATCCTCTGCGGCTGCACCGGGGACTGGCTCCACTATCGCCTGCCGCGCCGGCTGGTGCGGCGCGACCACCGGCCCGTCTGCGTGGGCCAGAAGCAGCTCTGGTACATGCTGCGGGTGGTGGAGGAGGAGCCGCCGGTGCGACTGGATGCCACCAACCATCCCGAGTTCGATACCTGGCGCTGGGTGGACTACTGGCGCCCGGCCCGGGATGTGGTCTATTTCAAGCGGCGGGTCTACGCCCGCGCCCTCGCCGAACTGGCCGGCATGGCCCCGCGCCCGCCCGGCCCGCCGCCCCGCGACGTGCGTGCCCGGTGCCGCTGATGACGACGATGCTGGGAACCCTGCGCCGGATCGTCCAGGAGGTGAATGCCGCCCCGGACCTGCCCCGCGCCCTGCAGCTCATCACCGGCCGGGTGAAGCAGGCCATGGACGTGGACGTCTGCTCGGTCTATCTGGTGGACAGCAGCCGGGACGAGCTGGTCCTCATGGCCACCGAGGGGCTCAATCCCGAGAGTGTGGGTCAGGTCCAGATGGCCTTCGACCGCGGCCTGGCCGGCCTGGTGGCCGAGCGCGCGGAGCCGGCCAACATCTCCGACGCCACCCTCCATCCGCGCTACGAATACTTCCCCACCACCGGGGAGGAGCGCTATCGCGCCTTCCTGGGGGTGCCCATCATCCATCACCGCCAGGTGCTGGGGGTGCTGGTGGTCCAGCGCAGCGAGGTCTACCGCTTCGGTGAGGACGAGGTGACCTTCCTGATCACGGTGGCCTCCCAGCTCGCCGGCGGGATCGCCCACGCCGAGGCCAGCGGTGGCATTGATGGTCTGGGCGGCCACGATACCGGGGCCGAGGCCTTCGAGCACCGGCCGCTGCAGGGTCTCGCCGCCGCGCCGGGGGTGGCCATGGGCCAGGCGGTGGTGATCTATCCCGAGGCGGATCTGGAGGCCGTTCCGGACCGTCAGGCGCGGGATCCGGCGGCGGAGGAGGCGCGCTTCAACGAGGCGCTGGTGGCGGTCCGCGAGGAGGTGGAGAACCTGGCCACCCGCATGCGGGAGCAGCTGCCGGCGGAGGATCTCGCGCTCTTCGACGCCTACCGCATGATGCTGGAGAGCGACAGCCTGGCGGGCAAGGTGCTCGACCGGATCCGTGCTGGCCAGTGGGCGCCGGGGGCATTGCGCCAGACGGTGGCCGAGCACCTGCAGGTCTTCGAGGCCATGGAGGACCCCTACCTCTCCGAGCGCGCCGACGACATCCGCGACCTGGGCCGGCGGATCCTGGTCCACCTCCAGCAGCACACCCCGGCGGCGCCGGAGTACCCCGACCGGGTGGTGCTGGTGGGCGAGGATATTGCCGCCTCCCACATCGCCGAGGTGCCGCCGGACCGGCTGGCGGGCCTGGTCTCCATGCGCGGCTCGCGCAACTCCCACGCCGCCATCCTGGCACGGGCCATGGGGATCCCGGCGGTGATGGGGCTGGACAATCTGCCGGTGGGGCGCATGGACGGGCGCGACCTCATCGCCGACGGCTACACCGGCCGGGTCTACATCGCCCCCTCCGACGAGGTGCGCAAGGAGTTCCAGCGGCTGGTGGACGAGGAGGCGGAGCTGGCCGCCGGCCTGGACCATCTCCGGGAGCTCCCGGCAGAGACCGGCGATGGCTACCGCATCCCGCTGCTGGTGAATACCGGGCTGGTCTCGGATGTCTCCGCCTCGCGCCAGAGCGGGGCGGAGGGGATCGGGCTGTATCGGACCGAGTTCCCCTTCATGGTGCGGGAGCGCTTCCCCGGCGAGGAGGAGCAGGCGGAGATCTACCGGGCGGTGCTGGAGGCCTTCAATCCGCGCCCCGTGACCCTGCGCACCCTGGACGTGGGGGGCGACAAGGCGCTGCCCTACTTCCCCATCGAGGAGGACAATCCCTTCCTGGGGTGGCGCGGGATCCGCATCACCCTGGACCACCCGGAGATCTTCATCACCCAGCTCCGGGCCATGCTCCGCGCCAGCGAGGGGATGCCCAACCTCCAGCTGCTCCTGCCCATGGTCAGCGGCGTGGCGGAGCTGGACGATGCCCTGGTGCTCCTGCGGCGTGCCCACCGGGAGCTGGTGGACGAGGGGCTGGACGTGGGCATGCCGAAGGTCGGGGTCATGGTGGAGGTCCCCTCGGCGGTCTATCAGGCGCGGGAGCTGGCCCAGCGCGCCGACTTCCTCTCCGTGGGGACCAACGACCTCACCCAGTACCTGCTGGCGGTGGATCGCAACAACGCCCGGGTGGCCGACCTCTACGACTCCCTCCACCCCTCGGTCCTGCGCGCGATGGTCCAGATCGTCGAGGGCGCCCGGGCCCACGGCCGGCCGGTCTCGGTCTGCGGCGAGATGGCCGGGGACCCGGCGGCGGTGATGCTGCTGGTGGGGATGGGCATGGATTCGCTCTCCACCAGCGTCTCCAGCCTGCCGCGGGTGAAGTGGGTGATCCGCAGCATCACCCGCGCGCGGGCGGCCGAGCTGCTGGCCGAGGTCCTGAACTACGAGCAGCCCGCCGCCATCCGCCAGCGGTTGAATAGCGAGATCGAGTCCCTGGGGCTGGGCGGCCTCATCCGGCCCGGGAAGTAGCGCACCGCCCGAGGCGGAGTAGCAGGGGGCAGCACGCTCCGGTCGGGGGCTGTCAGGTACGCCGTACATACGTCCATGTAGGCTCCACGACGGCATCCCTGCCGTCGAGGACCTGACAGCCCCCGCCCGGAGCGCGCAGCCGCTGTCAGGTCAGCTGGGCCAGGATCCGGAAGCCGGCCAGGTAGGTGCCCGCGGCCGAGCCCAGCGTGGCCAGCAGGAAGACCATGAGGATCCGGGTGACGCGGTTGCGCCACCACCCCCGGGGGTGGGCGGCATCGCTGCGCAGGCGGGCGAAGTCGCCCACCCGGGGGCGGCGGACCCAGGTCTCCACGGCGGCGACCACCATGCCGGCCCCGATGGTCGGATTCAGCGAGGTCAGTGGCGCGGCCAGGAAGGCCGTGATCACGGTCAGCGGATGGGCCAGGGCGATGGCCGCCCCGGCCGCCGAGAGCCCGCCGTTGATGAGCACCCAGTCGGCCACCAGCTCCCATCCCAGCGCCTGATCCCGGGAGAAGCCCACAGCGAAGCCCACCAGCACCAGGGCGACCACCACCCACGGGATCAGCTTCGGCCAGCGCGAGGGGGGCGGGACGGCCTCCAGCGCCTCCAGGCGCGGGGCGGGGTCCGCCGGTTCCGGGGCGGCGAGCTCCGCCTCCAGCGTCTGCCGGATCCCCTCGAGATGACCGGCCCCCACCACGGCCAGGATGTGTTCGTGCCCCTCGTCCAGGCTCTGGAACAGCCGCAGCGCCATGTAGCGGTCGCGCTCGGCGATGAGGGGTTCGTGGAGTTCCGCCTGCTCGGCGGCGAATTCGCTGAAGGTGCTCTCGAGGACATCGCCCTCCTTGAGCCGCTCCAGCTCCGCCTCGTCGATCTGCTCCCGGGAGAGGAGGCTGCCCCCCAGCCCGGCGAGCAGCCCCATCCGGCGCCACCAGGGCACGCCGCGGTAGACCCGGCGCAGGGTGGTGCCGATCTCGCGGTCGATGAGCAGGACCGGCAGGTGGGCCTCGCGCGCCCGGTTCACCGCGGCCTTCATCTCCGCCCCGGGCTCGATCCCGAGCTGGTCCGCCAGGCGCTGCTGATAGGCGCCCAGGGCGAGGCTGGCAGCGACCATGGCGGCGCGGCCGCTGCGGATGACCTGGAACAGGTCCATGCGTTCCAGGCTGGACGGGTCCATCAGGCTCTGGTGGCGCCCGGGGCAGAGTTCCACGGCCACGGCGTCGTAGTCGCCGGTGGCCAGGGCGGCCTCCACGGCCTCGGTGCTCACCCGGGAGACGTGGGCGGTCCCCAGGAGGGTGACGCGGCGGCCGTCGGGGAGGTGGACGGTGGCGGTGGGCTGGTCGCCCGGGATCTCGGTCGGCTGGCTCATGGTGACATCATAACCGACTGCGGCGCGGTTTGGCCCGGGCCATTGGCCTCGTGCGTGGCGGGTTGAATCGGGCTCCGGCGGGGGGCACGCTTGGGCGTCATCGTTCTCGGGAGGGCTGACAATGCGGACCATCGAGCAGGCCGACGGCACCGTCTGGGATGTGGCGGTGGGCAAGGAGTCCTACTCGGGGCTGGTGCTGCTGTTCACACCGCGGCGCGGGGCCGGGGTGTGGCGACGGGCCATGCCGGAGTGGAGCACCCAGCCGGAGGCCGAGGATGCCCTGAGGGCCATGGAGGATGCGCTCCTCCACGACCTCCTCGGGGAGGCCGTGGAGGCCGGTCCCGGTTAGGGGTTACTGGCTCTCCTGGACCATGTAGTCCACGGCGGCCCGGACCTCATCATCGGAGAGGTTGGTGTAGCCGCCCTTGGCCGGCATGACGCCGTCCTCGCCCTGGAAGCCCTCGATGGCGTGCTTGTAGAGCGTATCCATATCCTTGGTGACGCGGTCGGCCCACGCCTCCTTGTCTCCCACCTTGGGCGAGCCTGCCACGCCGTTGCCGTGGCAGGCGATGCAGGCGTTGTTGTAGGTGCGCTTGCCGTCGGCGGCGACGGCGGTAGTAGCGGTGGCCATCCCGGCGAGGGTGATGGCGGCGACGGTCGCGGTCAGGCTTTTCATTATGTTCCCCTCTTCGGTTCCGGTGTTGTCATCATCGTTCCGGGCTCTCGCCCGGGGAACCCTCCGGTGGCTCGTACTGGACGGCGGTGATGGTCAGCTCCCGTTCCCCCTCCGGGGTGCGGGGTCGGACCTCGTCCCCGACCCGCTTCCCCAGGAGTGAGCGGGCGACGGGGGAGTCGATGCTGATCCAGCCGCGTTCGGGGTCGATCTCGTCGGGACCGACGATCCGGACGCGCTGCTCACCGCCATCCGACTCCTCCAGGTCCACCCAGGCACCGAAGTAGACCCCGTTGGGCTCCGGGCCCTGGCGGTGGACCACCTGCACTTCATCCAGACGCTTCTGCAGGTAGCGCAGCCGGCGATCGATCTCGCGCAGCCGCTTCTTGCCGTAGATGTACTCGGCATTCTCCGACCGGTCACCCAGGGCGGCGGCATCCGACACCTGACGGGTTACCTCGGGTCTTTCGACCCGCCAGAGATGGTCCAGTTCCTCTTGCAGGGTACGCGCCCCTTCCAGGGTGATATAGGCGCTTCCGCGTCGGGGACGTCCCGCCATGGCGCGCTCTCATGCTGCCCGAGGAAGCCGGTTACCTTAGCAGCCCGGTTCGGGAAGACAACCCCGTCAGGGGGAGGGGTATTCAGGCAAAGAGCGCCAGCACCTCGCCCACCGGCCGGCGATTGTCGCCCTGGCGGCTGATGGTGCGGGCCACGGCGAAGCTGTCCAGGTCGGCATCGCGGTAGTGCTCGCGCACCACGGGGGTGTCGTGGTTGGAGATCACCACCGGGACGCCGCGCCCCGCCGCCCGGCGGGCGGCCGCGGCCAGGCGGGCCTGGGCATCGTCGGCGAAGGCCCCCGGGGCGTAGGCGGTGAAGTCGGCCGTGGCCGAGAGGGGGGCGTAGGGCGGGTCGCAGTAGATCACGTCCCCCGATCGGGCGGCGTCCAGTTCGGCCTCGAAGTCGCCCACGGCCAGCTCCACGGAGCATTCCCGGGCGCGGCGGGCGAAGGCGGTGAGTTCCGCCTCGGGGAAGTAGGGGCGGGCGTGGCGGCCGAAGGGGACGTTGAAGCCGCCGCGGCGGTTGTATCGGCAGAGGCCGTTGTAGCCGTGGCGGTTGAGGTAGAGGAAGAGCGCCGCCCGCTCCACCGGGTCCTCCTCGACGTTGAAGGCGGTACGGCGGGCGTAATAGGTCTCGGCCTGATTGCCGTCGGCGAACAGTGCCCGGGTGCGTTCGATGAAGTCCTCGCCCTCGTCCCGGACCGCCCGGAACAGGCCGATGAGATCGGGGTTGCTGTCCACCAGCCGGTAGGCCGGATAGTCGGCGGCGAGGGTCACCGCCGCCGCGCCGGCGAAGGGCTCGATGAGCCGCGCTCCTTCCGGGAGTCGGGGGAGGATGCGGTCCAGGAGGCGGTGCTTGTTGCCCGCCCACTTGAGGAAGGGGCGCGGGTGGCGGCTCATGTCAGGTCCCGGACGAGGACGCGGGAGCCGCGCTGGAAGTTGTAGAGGGCGCGCCGATCCATGGGCAGGGCGTCCAGATCGGCGGGCTCGAAGCCGCGCTCCCGGAACCAGTGGCCGGTGCGGGTGGTGAGGACCACCAGTCGTTGCAGGCCCTGGCTGCGGGCGCGCCGGAGGAGGAAGTCCAGCAGGCCATCCCCCCGCCGTTGGCCGCGATAGCCCGGGTCCACCGCCAGGCAGGCGATCTCGCCGACCCGATCTTCCGGGAAGGCGTGCAGGGCGGCGGAGCCGATGATGGCGCCATCCCGCTCGACCACCACGAAGTCGTCGATGGTGGTCTCCAGCTGTTCACGGTCGCGGCGGACCAGGACCCCCTCGGTCTCCAGCGGGGCGATGAGCTCCAGGATCCCGCCGACATCGTCGATGGTCGCCGGCCGCACCCCCTCGAAGCGCTCCCGGCTGACCAGGGTTCCGGCGCCATCGCGGGTGAAGAGTTCTTCCACCAGGACGCCGTCCCGCTGCCGGTCGAGCAGATGGACGCGGTGGACCCCGGAACGGCAGGCATCCGCCGCCGCCGAGAGGGTCCGCCGGGCCTCGCCGGTGGTCTGGCCGGCCGCGGCGGCGGCCTCCTCCACGGTGAGTTCCCGCGCCCCGGTGCCGGCCTCCCCCTCGCCCAGGAAGATGAGCTTGTCCGCCGCCAGGGCGACGGCGGTGCGGGCGGCCACCTCCTCGGCGAAGAGATTGAAGACCTCGCCGGTGGGGGAGTAGCCCAGGGGGCCCAGCAGGGCCATGGCGCCGGCATCCAGGCTGGCGGTGAGGGCATCGTCGGCGATGCGCCGGACCTCGCCGGTGTGGCGCAGGTCCACGCCGTCCCGGATCCCGGCGGGGCGGGCGGTGACGAAGTTGCCGGAGACCACGCGGATGGCCATCCCCGCCATGGGGGAGTGGGCCAGGCCGGTGGAGAGCCGCGCCTCGATCTCGGTGCGGACGCGGCCGGCCGCCTCGATGACGCAGGTCAGGGCCTCGCTGTCGGTGACGCGCAGGCCGCCGTGGTAGGCCGGTTCCACGCCGCGCTCGGCGAGCTGGGCCTCGATCTGGGGGCGGGCGCCGTGGACCAGCACCAGGCGGACCCCGAGGCTGTGGAGCAGGGCCAGGTCGTGGATCAGGGCGGGGAAGTCGGCATCGGCCACGGCCTCGCCGCCGAAGCAGACCACGAAGGTCCGGCCTCGGAAGGCATTGATGTACGGGGCACTGTGGCGGAAGGCCTCCACGAAGCCGGGGAGGCTCGGTGCCGACTCGCCGCTCGGGGTCTCCATGGGGTCGACAGCATGCGGGGGGGCGATGGGGGCGTCAACCGCCCGATTTGTGGCGGAAAGCGCCATCACGTAGAGTGCGCTTTTTTATCAGGATCGCACGGGAGCAGGGGCGACATGTTCGAAGTGGATGTCGTGAAGCGCGGGCCGCTCAAGGGGATGAATCCGGTAGTGACCCTGGGGGCCGCGGCCGTGATGGTCCTGACCCTCCTGGCCGGAACCCTGGCCACGGATACCCTGGCCTGGAGCCTGAAGACCATGCGGGAGATGGTGACCCCCTTCCTCGCCTGGTACTACGTGGCGCTGGTGGCCTTCCTGCTCGCCTTCGTGGTCTGGCTGGGGACGGGGCGCTACAAGAACATCCGTCTGGGCGGGGACGACGAGCGCCCGGAATTCACTACCCTGCCCTGGCTGGCCATGCTCTTTGCCGCCGGAACGGGGGTGGGCCTGCTCTTCTGGTCCATTGCCGAGCCCATCCTCCACTTCTCCGGTAACCCCTTCGTCAAGGAGGCGGCCACGCCGGAGGCGGCCATTGCCGCCATGCGGCTGACCTACTTCCACTGGGGGCTCACCGCCTGGGGCATCTTTGCCTCGGTGGCCATCGCCCTGGCCTACTTCGCCTATCGGCGCGGGCTGCCGCTGACGCTGCGCTCGGTCTTCTATCCCCTCATCGGCCATCGGATCCACGGGATCCCCGGCCACGCGGTGGATATCTTCGCGGTGGTGGCCACGGTGGTGGGTGTCGCCACGACCCTGGGGCTGGGGGCGCAGCAGATGGGGACCGGGCTGTCGGAGCTCTTCGGCTGGGAGCAGAGCCAGCAGTCCCAGCTCATCGTCATCGCCGTGGTGACCATCGCCGCCACCGCCTCGGTGGCCTCCGGCGTGCGCCGCGGGGTGCGGCGGCTGTCGGAGCTCAATATCTGGCTTTCGCTGATCCTGCTGGCCTTTTTCCTGGTGCTTGGCCCCACCTGGACCCTGTTCGGCTATCTCTTCCAGTCCACCGGCGAGTATCTGCAGAACTTCCTGGCCCACTCCTTCTGGACCGGAGTGGATGACCATGACAACTGGCACGCGGAGTGGACCGTCTTCTACTGGGGCTGGTGGCTGGCGTGGTCCCCCTTCGTGGGGATGTTCATCGCCCGCATCTCCCGCGGCCGGACGCTGCGGGAGTTCGTCTTCGGTGTCCTGCTGATGCCGACCATCTTCAATTTCATCTACATCGCCGCCCTGGGCGGGACCGCCATCGAGATGGAGCTGGCCGGCAAGAACGGCATCGCCACCGCCGTGCAGCAGGACGTGACCGTGGCCCTCTACCGCACCCTGGAAGTCCTGGCTCCCCTGGAGTGGATGGGTGTGGCCGCCTCGGCGGTGGCGACCCTGCTCATCGCCGTCTACTTCATCACCTCGGCGGACTCGGGGACGCTGGTGATCAATACCATCATGTCCAGCGGCAACCCCCATCCGCCCATGGTCCACCGCGTGATATGGGGGCTGGGGATCGGTTTTCTCACCGCCGTGCTGGTCGTCGCCGGCGGGGTGGGGACGCTGCAGGATGCGGTCATCGCCGCGGCCCTGCCCTTCTCCTTCATCCTTATCGTCATGACCTGGGGGATGGTCCAGGGGCTGCGCGAGGAGCGGGTGGCCCCGCGGCCCGGCCGCAAGCAGCGCCTCTCCGCCGAGCCCTGGACGGGAGCGGACTCCGAGTCCGAACTCTAGTTACAGGCCGATCCCGATGCCGATCCCGAAGTGCCAGCTACTCCCGGGAGAGCGCCCTCCCTCTCCCCACAGGTGGACCGCCTCCACGGCCAGTTGCGGATAGCGGTAGGTGGCCTCGCCGATACGGCCCTCCTCGAAGCCGGTGAGCCGGCCCAGCACGAGGATCTGCCGGCCGGTGCGGTACTCGGCCGGGTCCCGGAACTCGGTGCTCAGCGCGAGGAAACGCCCGCCGGGTTCGGCCTCTTCCGGCTGGGGTCGGCCGGATTTGTCCAGAGGCAGGGCGAGGATCTCCAGCACCGTGGTGCCGTCCTCGCGGTTGTCGATGCCGAGAATCAGGCCACCCCACACGAAGGACTGGCCCACGTCCCCGGCCTCGACGTTCGCCGGGGCCGGATCGCGTCGGGCCTCTCCCGTCTCGAAGGGCGGGGTCGCGCAGCCGGTTATCAGGGTGGCCAGGAGGGCGATTACCAGCAGGGGTAGCGACGGTAGGGCCAGGGGCGATAGTACCAGGGGTCGTACCAGGGATCGTACCAAGGGTCGCACCATACAGGGTCGGGCCGCTGGACGCGGGGCTGCCAGAGGTAGTGGTGCTGGACCACCACCCGCGGATAATCGTAGGTGTACTCGCCGATCCGGCCCTGGACCACGCCATCCAGGTGCCCGACCACGGTGATCTCGCGGCCGAGGGTGAACAGGGCGGGGTCCGCCACGCCCTCCAGGTCGGCGATGAAGCGTCCGGGGCTGGTCTGGTCGGATTCCGGCCGTCCACCGCGCTCCAGCGGGCGTGCCAGAACCTCGAGGCGGGCGCCCTCTGCCCGATTGTCCACGCTGAGGAGGGTGCCACCCCAGCGGACCAGTGCGCCGCGGTCTTCCTCCGCATCCGCGCGCGCCTCTTCCAGCGTCGGGGCGTCGGACGGGGCCTGGCGGATGGGTTCGGGGATCGTGGAGGCACATCCGGCCAGAAGCAGGCCGAGGAACCCCGCCAGCGACCACTCCGTTATCCTTTTGCCGGTCGGCACGACGTCCACCTTTCCCTGCCTCCATGGGATAAGCAAAGGTGACGGCGCGCTCGTCGTCAAGCCGGGCTGCCCGGCTCAACCCTCCTTGCGGCAGATATAGACCAGCGCCGGGGGCACATTGAACAGAACCAGGCGACGGGCGATATCGCCATAGGTGGAATCGAGATAGGGCTGAAGCTGGCGGGTGTACTGGAAGGCGACAAAGATGCCCCCGGGCCGCAGGGCATCATGAATGGCGGTAATGAGCCCCGCCTGCTGATTGCGCGGGAAGTTGGCGAACGGCAGCCCGGAGATGACGCAGTCGGCATTCTCCAGGCCGCGGCGCTCCAGAGCGGCGTGCATGTGGAAGGCGTCGCTCTCCAGCAGGACATCCGGATAGCGCCGTTCCAGCTCGGCCCGCATCTGCGGCTCGCTCTCGAAGGCGAGGAAGCGCGAGTCCGAACGGCGACGCCCCTCGATGGCCCGGGTGATGACGCCGGTGCCGGCACCGAGCTCCACGATGGTCTCCGTCCGCGCCCAGTCCACCGGCGACAGCATGGCCGAGACCAGCATCCGCGAGCTGGGGATGATGCTCCCCACGGTGGCCGGGGAGTCCAGGAACTTCTTGAGAAAGCGGGCAGAACTCTGCATGGGTCGAGCGGTTGGCCGGTTCATCGA